>JAAIGF010138960.1_pt1 | contig 125698 bp, 115 predicted proteins | sample 6487441 | NCBI WGS metagenome assembly JAAIGF01 (sample SAMN13974129, study PRJNA590717) | phyllosphere metagenome | biome: pepper field; feature: multiple bacterial spot infested pepper fields; material: pepper leaves; isolation source: leaves from pepper fields | host: Capsicum annuum ... | reverse complement strand
TGGACCATCTCGGTTCATAAAAGCACAAGCAAAAGCAGAAAAGCTCTTTGCCGCGGTCGTGAGAGCACCGCAGAACGCGACGTTGGTGAAGGCTGAGTGGAGGCACTGATCCGGTGGTAACTCTGCATGGATGCAGAGTTACCCGCACAGGGCCATGGATGGCCCATTGCGGCGACCGCCGGATCAGTGCCGGAGCGAAGGAACCTCGCCGTCAGGCGGGGCCGAACCCGGAGCAATGGCTTTGGTTACTTTGGCCGAAACCAAAGTGACGCGCCGTAAAGGCGCAAGGCGGCCTCAAGCCGAACCCTTGATCGGCAACCACACGGCACCTGTTTGCTGCGCGACAGCGCGTGATCTCAACAACGGCTCAGGGACGAGCCCTTATCGCCTGATCGACCTGCGCAATGTAGGCATCGAAACTTTCTACCAGATCAACCTGATCCGGGAAACGCAGCCATTGAATCTGCAGCCCGTCCATCATCGCCAGGATCTGCTGGATAAGCACTGGCAAATCCACATCGGCCCGCACTTCCCCGCTTTCCACCAACGCCGTGAACTGCCCCAGCAGTCGCTGGTAAATCCGTTGATAACGGGTCTGGAACCATTCCCAGGCAGGATGGTTTTCCAGCAGGCTTTCCGAATTGAGAATAGAGAACGCCCGGATCACACCCGGCGCCGTTGCATTGGAACGGTTGATGGCCCGCAGGCTGCCCAGCAGGCTGGAGAGGTTGTTTTCTGCACGAACTTCGTCGGCAATCCTGCGGCTGACTTCATCGCGCCGGTCCAGAACGCCCATCAGCAAGGAAACCTTGTTGGGGAAGTGGTGCAGCAGGCCAGCGACGGATATACCGACGATCCCCGCCACCTGAGCCATGGACGCTCCGGTATAGCCTTCCAGGGAAAACACCTGCAAGGCCGCATCGAGCAGTTCTTCGCGGCGCTTTTCGCCTTTGGGCGCACGTCGTTGTCGGACAGCTGGCGACCCCGTGTCCTGTGGGTTATGCCGGGTCATGGCAGGCTCCTTCTTGTTCAGGCGCGTACCCTACTCACTCAGGCCACAGGTCGCAATCCCGTGTCGCGACCGACCATCGCCTACCACCGCTCACCCAGCCCGAGCAGGCCGAGGATCTGGCGGCGCAGGTCCACCAGATAAGGATCGTCACGGTGACGCGGATAAGGCCGCTCGATGGTCAATTGCGCCTTGATGCTGGCAGGCCGGTCACTGAAAACGATCACGCGATTGGCCAGCAGCAACGCCTCTTCGACATCATGGGTCACCAGCAGCGCGGTATAGCCCTGGCGTTGCCACAGGTCGATCAGTTCCTGCTGCATGGCAATCCGGGTCAGGGAATCCAGCTTGCCCAATGGCTCGTCGAGAATCAGCAGTCGCGGTTCGTTGACCAGTGCTCGCGCCAGCGCCACCCGCTGCGCCATGCCGCCGGACAACTGCCGGGGATAAGCACGAGCAAACTGACTGAGCCCGACCGTGGCCAAGGCGGCATCGACCCTGGTTGAATGGGTTTTCAGCAAGCCCTGGGCTTGCAGCCCCAGCGCCACGTTGTCCCACACCCGACGCCAGGGATAGAGAGTCGGGTCCTGAAAGACCACGACCCGAGAAGGATCCGGGCCGCCAATGGGTACGCCATCGGCCAGCAAGGCACCCGAGTCGGCGGGTTCAAGCCCGGCCACCAGTCGCAACAGGGTGGACTTGCCGCACCCGGAAGGCCCGAGCAGCGCGACAAACTCGCCGGGCGCAACATCCAGTGAAACCTTGTCCAGCACCGGCAGGCGCTGGCCATCCAGAGCGAAGCCATGGCTGAGATTGTCGATGCGCAACGCAAGCCCGGACGAGGGATTTTCAGCATGAGCGGTGGCTACCATTTCATGGTTCCTTGTTGCCAGGCCAGCAGGCGGTCGCGAATCAGGAACAGCGCCGTGATCAGGCCGGAACACGCCAGCGCCATGATCAACAGTGCTGCATACATATTGGCGTAGGCCGCCCAGCCTTGCGCCCATTGCAGATACCAGCCGATTCCGGCTTTGACGCCCATCATCTCGGCGACCACCAGGGTCGAGAACGATGCCCCAAGGCCCATGAACAGTCCGACGAACACATGGGGCAAGGCAGCAGGAATCGCCACGTTGAAAATCAGGAAACCGGGCCTGGCTCCCAACGTACGCGCCACGTCGTAATAGGCCTTGTCGACACTGGCAACGCCCGACCAGGTCAGCACCGTCACCGGAAACCAGGTGGCCAGCGCAATCAGGAATACACTGGCGCTCCAGCTCGTGGGAAATAGAAAGAAGCACAACGGCAACAGGGCTGTGGAAGGCACCGGACCGAGAATGCGCAGGACCGGATGCAACCAGTAACCAATACTGCTCGACCAGCCGATGGCGACCCCGGCGATAAAACCGGTCACGGCTCCCAGCGCCACGCCAGTGCCCAGCAACAGGGCGGAATGCAACAGGCTTTCCAGCAGACGCGGCCAGTCTTCGACGTAGACATCCAGCAAGGCTTGTGGCGGTGCAAAAAATGGCACAGGCAGCAAACCCAGCTTGGCGGTGAGCACTTCCCAGATGCCCAGCAGGACCGGCAATGCAATCAGCCACGGCCCGGCCGCTTGAACTCGCCGCCCCAGCCCGTCGGACCAGCGTCCGGCAATACCGGCCAGCAAAATCAACAGGGCAATCGCCAGGCACAGATTGGCCAGGCCTTCGGTCATCGGCCACTTACGTGTGGCATTGGGCAGGTACAGGGTCAATGCCGCAACCAGAATCCAGGCAAAGACAGCCACTGCGCCCTGCTTCCAGAAGTTGAAAGAGTCACGGGGTTCTTCGCTCGCCAGAGTGGAAGCCTCAGCTGAAGACATCGGCGGTAATCTCCCTGGAAAACTCGACGGCATCGGTACTCTGTCGAATGACTTCGACGGTTTTCAGGTCAGTGACGTAGGTCTGGATTTCCCTGGTCAAGGCCGCGCCGACGGCATGATGGCCATGAGTATGGTCGTGAAGGATCGCCTGAACCTCTTCCACCGAAGTGTTCAAGGCATGAGCCTGGAAGCCCTTGGCGACCACTTCGGGATGTTTCACGGCGTAAGCGTGAGCCTCGAGAATCGCCTGAGTCAGGGCCGCAACTACACGCTTTTCTTCACGCACCAGCTTGCCGGTGACGCCCACCACGCAGCAGCTCAGATTGGCATACTCCTCCACCAGATTGGTGGACAGTTCACGCGCCTTGCCGGCGTTGATCAGGCGATACATGAACGGGTCGCTGCCGCTGACCGCCTGAACCTCGCCCCGCTCCAGCGCCGTGCCCAGCAGGTCTGCCGGATAAAGTCGCCAGTCCACATCCCGCACCGGGTCGACGCCATGTTTCTTGAGCAGCACCGAGAAGAAATTGCGGTCGGGGCTGGCCATGTCGGTGACGCCGATGGCCTTGCCCTTGAGGTCTTCCAGCTTGTTGACCGGGCTGTTGGCGGCGCTGAGCAGACGCAGGCAACCGCCGTGGGTGCCTGCCGTCAGCTTGACGTCGAAGCCCTGCTCTAACGCCTTGAGCCATCGCAGCGCCATGCCGACACCGGCATCAGCCTTGCCGGTGGCAATGGCCTCCAGCAGCACTTCGGTGGAGTTGCCGAAGTTGACCAGTTCCACGTCCAGATTGTGCTTCTTGAAGAAACCCTGGCCATGGGCGATGACCACCGGTGCCAGGCAGACTGCATTGAGGTTGACCGCCAGTTTGAGTGCCCTGGGCTCGTCCAGGCGAATGAAATCGCCAGTGCCGTCAGGCTCGATATCCGGATGACTCAGATGCCCGGCATGCTCGTCCACTGCCCAGCCGGAACGCGGCAACGACAGCAACAAAGGGCTGGCAAGGACGGCACTGGCCCATCCCAGCAAGCGGCGACGGGTTAACGAATCAAAAGCGGCCATGCAGGTCCTTCCTTGAGAATGAAAACGGTGACGGCCTTCACCGAAAGGTTTTAATAACCTTTCTCAAGGATCCGGCAATTGCTTAAAACCATATCACCGGATAAAACATTCTATAAATTCATTTAAATTCTATATAAATATGCAAATAGTCTATCAACCAATAGAAGCCTGACCCCAGCGCCGCAGAACGATCGCCAGGCCCCACACCAGCATACTGAGGCCCAGCGAGAGCCCTATCAGCCCGCGATCTCCTGAAGCCTCATGCACCAGAGCGTAGAACCAGGGCGCACCTGCCGCACACAGAAAACCCGGGGCCAGCAGCCTGCCCTGCAACCGGGTGTAACGGTCATGGGCAAAAAGCTCGAATGGCAGGCTGGCACGCAGCAAAGTGCCCAGGCCGTTCATGGCGCCATAACCAAAGATGAACAGACAGGCCAGCCAGCTTCTTCCTTGACTCATGAGCGCCACGGTAAAGCACAGGGTCAGACCGGCACCCACCCAGACATTCAGACGCAGCGCCGATATCGACTGCCCAAGCATGACCTGCAACAGACGGGCGCAGGTCTGTCCGATACCCCACAAGGCCACCAGCCCCAGCGGTACACCGAACCCTGTCAGCATGGCCGGCAAGTGCGCCGACAGACCGGCGGACATGAAACCGATCAGCATCATGCTCAGGGCATAACCGATCTGCGGTAGCCAGGACGTAGCCATCGGTGGCTCATGGGTGATGACAGGCTCTTGTACGGAACCTGTACGCAGATCCGGCAGCCGACTCGCCAACAGACCACTGAACAGGGCCAGGGCGGCATACACCCCGAGCGCGTTGCGCCAGCCGAACATATCCTGCAAGTGATGGCCCAACGGCCAGAACACCGCAGATGCCAAACCACCCAGCAAGGTGATCTGCATCATCAGCGGACGAGCCCTGGCAGCCAGCCATCCGGCCAGAACTGCAAACAGCGCATCGTAAAGGGACAAACGCATTCCGATGCCGAGGATGCACCAGGCCATGAAGTACAGCGTCGGGCCATGACACAGCGCCAGAGCACAGCAACCGACCGCGTTGAGCACCGCTCCCGACTGCATCACCTGCCGCGCGCCCAGACACTGGATCAGGCGGGCAACCAGAGGAGAAACCAGCCCCATGACCAGCATCGCCACCGATAATCCGGCAAAGACCCGCTGCCCGTTCCAGTCCAGATCATGGGCAATGGCGTTGCCAAAAGCCCCTGGCAGGTAAAACGTCACGCCCCAATTGATCAACTGCGCAACGCCCAGTCTTGACACCGCATACCGGGGCAACGCCGTGCTGTTCACCCGGCTTCACACAACAGGTTCGGGCGTGCCGAGCGAACCGTCGCCCAAGGCCCGCTGCATCAGTACGGTATCGACCCAGCGCCCATGCTTGAAGCCTACCGACTCGAAGACGCCTACCCGATGAAAACCCAGGCGCTCGTGCAGACGGATCGACGCGACGTTCTCACTGTTACCGATAATGGCGATCATCTGCCGCCAGCCGCCTTCGACACAGTGCTCCACCAGCCCGGCCAGCAGCGCCTGGCCGATACCCAGCCCTCCCATGCCACTGCGCACATAAACCGAGTCTTCCACGGTAAAACGGTAGCCCGGACGCGGCCGATAAGGCGTGACATAGCCATACCCCACCACTTCACCCTGATGTTCCGCGACCCGATAAGGCAACCCCTTGGCCAGCACTTCGGCACGTCGGCGCAGCATTTCCGCCAGGCTCGGCGGCTCCAGTTCAAAGCTGGAAATCCCCTCCAGGACATGCTCGGCATAGATCGCCTGGACCGCAGGCATATCGTCGTCGCGGGCGTCACGCAGAATCAGGGCATCGTTCATCTTTAAAACTCTTTGGCGGGTGCTATTGAATGAGAGCCATGATGCAGCGCGGCAAACCATAAACAAAGCTATGATTATTCATCCTCAGCATAAGTAAAACTTTGCCATGCGCCGACTGAACCTCAATCATCTGCATACCTTCTCGCTGGTCATCGCCCATGGCAGCTTCTCGGCAGCAGCCGAACGCCTGAACCTCACCCAACCGGCGGTGAGCCTGCAAGTTCGGCAACTGGAAGAGCATCTGAACCTGCGCCTGATCGAGCGAGTGGGCAAGCGCATCAAGCCCACCTCGGCAGGCAGCACCTTGCTGGAGCATGCTTCGCGAATCGATGCGGTGGTCGAAGACGCCATGCTGGAGCTTTCCAGTCATGCCCACGGCATAGCCGGACAGATCGCCATCGGCACCGGAGCCACTGCCTGCATTCATCTGCTGCCGCCCATGCTGCAAGACCTGAGACGACGCTTCCCGGATCTGGACGTGCGGGTCAGTACCGGCAATACCGACGGTATTCTCAAGGCCGTGGAAGAAAACCGTCTGGACCTGGCCCTGGTCACCCTGCCCGCTTCAGGCCGCAGCCTGGAAGTCACACCGCTGCTGGAAGATGAATTCGTGGCGATTTTTGCCAGCCGCCAGGACCCGCTGCCCAAGACCTTCACCCCCCAGACACTGAGCGATTACCCGCTGGTGGTGTTCGAAGCCGGCAGCAGCACCCGCCTGCTCATCAACGAGTGGTACTTGCAGGCGGGCATCCGCATCAAACCGGTGATGGAACTGGGCAGCATCGAAGCCATCAAGGAAATGGTCGCTGCGGGACTGGGCTACAGCATCGTGCCCCGTATGTCGGTGGCCGCTACCCATCATCGGCGTGGGTTGCAGGTTCATTCCCTGACACCGGGGCTGAGCCGTACACTGGGCATCGTGTTGCGTCAGGACAAACCGGTGAGCAAGGCATTGCGCAAGGTGCTGGATGCGCTTCGCGGCTGAGCGATTCACTCCTGCCGCTATCCTGCTTTGGCAGTTGCATATGCTGCCGACCAAGTTGTACGATGACTGCTGACCTCACAGATTCGGCAACCCATAAAGGAGCGCAGGCCCCCGGCGTTTACCCGGACCCTGCCTCCCACGTCAAAACAACAGGAGATACCGATGCCTAACATTCTCGGCCACAACTTCATCGCTGGCGGCCGCAGCGCCCTGGGTCAGATCCAGCAGAAAAGTCTCGACGCCACGACCGGTGAAGAACTGCCGTACAGCTTCTCCCAGGCCACCGATGGCGAAATCGATGCCGCTGCCCTGGCTGCCAAGGAAGCCTTCCCTGAATTCCGTCAACTGAGCCCGGCCCGCCGCGCCGAGTTCCTTGAAGCCATCGCTGACGAGATCGACCAGTTGGGCGATGACTTCGTTGCCATCGTCTGCCAGGAAACCGCTCTGCCTCAAGCGCGTATCCAGGGTGAACGCGGTCGTACCAGCGGTCAGATGCGTCTGTTCGCCAAGGTCCTGCGCCGTGGCGATTATCTGGGTGCGCGCATCGATCTGCCGCTGCCGGATCGCAAGCCGCTGCCACGCGTCGACCTGCGCCAATACCGCATCGGTGTCGGCCCGGTTGCCGTCTTCGGTGCCAGCAACTTCCCGCTGGCCTTCTCTACCGCCGGTGGTGATACCGCCGCTGCGCTGGCCGCTGGCTGCCCGGTCGTCTTCAAGGCCCACAGTGGTCACATGGCCACTGCCGATCTGGTGGGCAGTGCAATTATTCGCGCAGCCGAACGCACCCAGATGCCAAAAGGCGTGTTTAACATGATCTTCGGCAATGGCGTCGGTGAAGGTCTGGTCAAGCACCCGGCCATTCAGGCTGTCGGCTTCACCGGCTCTCTGGGCGGCGGTAACGCGCTGAGCAAGATGGCCGCCGAGCGTCCGCAACCGATTCCGGTCTTCGCGGAAATGTCGAGCATCAACCCGGTGGTGCTGCTGCCCGAAGCGCTGGCAGCACGCGGCGAAACCGTGGCCAAGGACCTGGCAGCTTCGGTTGTCATGGGTGCCGGCCAGTTCTGCACCAACCCTGGCGTGGTGATCGGTCTGCGCTCTGCAACCTTCTCGGCTTTCCTTGAGCAACTGACCGAGCACATGGGCGGCCAGGCTCCACAAACCATGCTCAACGCCGGTGGCCTGCGCAGCTACAGCAAGGGTGTCGAGCATCTGCTGGCGCATCCGGGGGTGACTCACCTGGCAGGCAAGCCGCAGGAAGGCAAGCAGGCTCAGGCACAACTGTTCAAGGCTGATGTCAGCCTGCTGCTCAACGGCGACGAACTGTTGCAGGAAGAAGTCTTCGGCCCGACCACGCTGGTCATCGAAGTCGCTGACGATGCCGAACTGAAGAAAGCGCTGCTGGCCTTGCGTGGTCAGCTCACCGCGACTCTGATCGGCGAGCAGGCAGACCTGGCCAAATACAACTGGCTGCTGCCGCTGCTGGAAGAAAAAGTCGGTCGTATCCTGGTCAACGGCTACCCGACCGGCGTCGAAGTCTGCGATGCCATGGTTCACGGTGGTCCATACCCGGCGACTTCCGATGCCCGCGGCACTTCGGTAGGCAGCCTGGCCATCGATCGCTTCCTGCGTCCGATCTGCTATCAGAACCAGGCTGACAGCCTGTTGCCGCCTGCCCTGCAGAACGCCAACCCGCTGGGCCTGAGACGTCTGGTCAATGGCGAGTGGAGCGACCAGCCTATCGTCTGATCGGCTGCCACAAAAAACAGCGGCGCGGCCTGAAAAGGCTGCGCCGTTTTTTTTGCCTTCACAACAGTGACCTTGTACAGAATGGCCAGGACCTTATGCCGGTCCTGACCGGAATCAGCACCGCATCGACCGTCAGCACGGCCGTGCGGTAGATAACACGGTATGCACCTGCAATCAGTGCATACCCTTTTTTCAGCGCTGGCGAATCAGACCGCCTCCGAGACATTGATCCGCACCGGCACGTTCAGCGACTGCCCCAATGGCAGGCCAAACAGCAGAACGTCGGAACGTTGCTCACCGAAGCGGGCGATATTGGGCAAGCGAGCCCACAGGTGGGCACCCACTGCCGTGACGATCTTCTGGCTCGGCGTATTGGCCGCCATGATCCAGGCCACCAGATTCTCGAGGCCGGCCTGTCGACCCAGGATGACCGTCGCCTTGCAGAGCAGGACGCCAATCCCGCTGCCAAAATGGTCAGCACGCACGTAGATGGCCGTTTCTCCGGTTCTGTAACAGGCCTGCGTTCCCCAACTGAAACGGTTGATCGACAACCAGCCCAGGATTTCGCCACGCCGCTCGTAAACGTAGACGGGCAAGCCATCGCGCTTGTAAAGGTTGACGTAGAACTTCACTTCTTCGTATGTCATCGGCCGGGTAACCGGCGAGTTGGCCCCACTGCCGGCCGTTTCGTTGAAGATGTTCATCATGGCTTCGAGGTCGTCTTCAGTGAACTCGCGAATACCGCGGGGCAGACGTGGCAGCTCAGGGTTAGGGACAAAACTGTTCATCAGTGAATCTCCTTGGAATAAACGCTGGATTTGAGCTGTCCACGGGCACGGGCCAGTCTTGAGCGGATGGTGCCGATCGGAATGTCCAGATGACGCGCGGCATCCTGATAGCTGATGTCCGAATCGACCACCAGTTGAATCACGGTACGCATGTCCACCGAGAGTTCTTCAATGGCTTCGAGGGTCCGGCCCAGGGTGCGCTGGTAATCGCTGACCAGGCTCGGGTCATGGCCCTGCTCCAGGTTTTCCAGCTCGGAGTCGGTCAGCTCCATGCACTGAGGCTGGTTATAGAAGGTCTTGAAATGGTTCCTCACCAGATTGGCTGCAATCCCGAACAGCCAGGTCTCAGGCCGGGAGGTGCCCAGATATTTGTGCTGGTTGCGCCAGGCCTCCAGATAGGTCATCTGCATCAGGTCATCTACATCCGCCTGATTGAATACGCGTTTAGCGATGAAACCTCGCAGCTTTTTCTCGCTGCTTTTAGCAAGGCCACCCAAGTCCAGTGCGATAACACCAATGACTTTCCCTTCGCGCTGCATGCCTTTGACTTCCACGGTTGTATCTCCATATCCATAAGTAACTTTTGCCGGTAGTGGCCAGATAGGGAGAGCAGCGAACGTACCAACTATTTAATAATTTCAAGCCATTGATTTATAAGGACTTATAGTCGGTAAAAAGGGGGTTTTGTGCCATTTGTTGCATTCTCGATATAAAGGCTGTGCAAGAACTGGCACAGCATTCAAAGCACCCGATTGCAGGAACCGGTTGCGCTTAAACGCCACTCAGGAAACACATGTTCCGAGGCGATAGCGCAGCCCATGAAAATCAACTCCTTCCCAGATATGCGGCCTGCTGACCTGGAGCCGCTTCCTCGTCCTCCTCTGGCGGAAACCAGATCGTTCGCGCCCAAGAATCCATTGCTCGACTCCATGGAAGAAGTGGCGATGAAGTTCAGCGAAAGCGTGGAGCGCCACAGCAAGGGACTGGACGAGCGACATGTCCGTGAGTCCGGCAGTTCACAACGTATCGAACGCATCGAGAAACTGGCCGAGATGTACCGCCTGCTCGATAACAGCGAGCAACCAAGCCTGGAACAACAGGCCAGGCGCATGCAGATCCAGATGATGCAGCAAGGCAGCTCGATGCCTGACCTGCTGAAGATGGCGGACAACGACCCGGCGCGGGCCGACATTCTGTTGCAGCAGGTGGTGCGCCTGTCCGTTGCCGAGGGCAGCGAAGCCAGTCACGACCAGGCGCAGACCATGCTTGAAGAGCTGCGTCTGACCCACGGCGACAAGATTCGCGCCGGTTTGAATACCGCCAGCGCCATCGCCCTGTTCAGCAGCGACCCCCAGCAACGCAGCCTGATGCGTCAGCTCTATTACAAGGCAATCGTCGGCCAGCAGCCTCTGGCCACTCTGCTGGAAGCCTTGCTCGAACGCTTCAACGAAGATCAGTTCGCCCGTGGCCTGCGTACCCTGCAACGGGCACTGGCCGATGACATTGCCGCCCTTGCCCCCTCACTGCCCGGCGGCGTGCTGCGCTCGATGCTGCGTGGCCTGGGTGCCAGCGGCCAGTTGAACAACCTGCTGAAAACCTGCCTGGCGTTGCTTGAACGCCTGGCAAAGAAATCCCCCGACAGCAGCATGACGGCACTGGGCATGAGCAAACGGGTACTGCGCTTCTGCGGCAACGGTTTCTTCGCCCGCGACCTGACACTGCTGGCCGAGGAAACCATTGGCCGCACGCCGAACCTGCAACCGTTGTTCTTCAACGGCCTGTATCCATTGCTGCAAAACCTGCCTCTGCCGTTATGGAAAGACCTGAAGACCCGCCAGAACGGCCTGCGCCTGTTGCAGGGCCTGATGGATGAACTGTCTCGCCAGGAACGCAAGGCCATGGGCATTGAAGATGCCGGGAGAACCCTCCAATGATCCGCATCATCCATGCACTCAACAACCTCGCGCTGGCGGTGATGAGGCGCACGGAAATCGTCGGCGCGATCATGGTCATGGCCATCGTGTTCATGATGATCCTGCCCTTGCCCACCGCACTGGTGGACGTGCTGATCGCGCTGAACATCTGTATTTCTTCACTGCTTATCGTGCTGGCGATGTATCTGCCGCGCCCGCTGGCATTCTCGACTTTTCCGGCGGTACTGCTGCTGACCACCATGTTTCGCCTGGCCCTGTCGATTGCCACTACCCGTCTGATTCTGCTGCAACAGGATGCCGGTCATATCGTCGAAGCATTCGGCAGCTTCGTGGTTGGCGGCAACCTGGCGGTGGGTCTGGTGATCTTCCTGATCCTGACCATCGTCAACTTTCTGGTGATCACCAAGGGGTCGGAACGGGTTGCGGAAGTGGCCGCGCGCTTCACCCTCGACGCGATGCCCGGCAAGCAGATGTCCATCGACAGCGACCTGCGCGCCAACCTGATCAACGTTCGCGAAGCCCGGCATCGTCGCGAGCAGTTGTCCAAGGAAAGCCAGCTGTTCGGTGCGATGGACGGCGCGATGAAGTTCGTGAAGGGTGATGCCATCGCCGGTCTGGTGATCGTGTTCATCAACCTCATCGGTGGTTTTTCCATCGGCGTGATGCAGCACGGCATGGAAGCCGGTGACGCCATGCACCTGTATTCGGTGCTGACCATCGGTGACGGCCTGATCGCCCAGATCCCTGCGCTGCTGATCTCCCTGACCGCGGGCATGATCATCACCCGCGTGGCTCCGGACAGCCAGACCGCCGACGCCAACATCGGTCATGAAATCGCCGAACAGCTCACCAGCCAGCCAAAGGCCTGGGTGTTCGCCTCTCTCGGGATGATGGGATTCGGCCTGATTCCCGGGATGCCGACCATTGTTTTTGCGTGCATCAGCCTGTTGTGCCTGTTCAGCGGCCTGATCCAGTTGTGGCGGATTCGCCAGAAGGAGCTCTACCAGAATCAGATCGGTGCCGCCGGCAATGCCTCGCCTGAACTCAACGGTCGCGAGGACATCCGCCGCTTCAACCCGTCGCGGGCCTATCTGCTGCAGTTTCACCCCAGCCACCAGGGGGTGATGGAGCTCGATATGCTGATTCAAGGTATTCGCCAGCGCCGCAACACACTGGTTCACAACTTCGGCCTGACGCTGCCTTCCTTCGATATAGAGTTCGTGGAAAGTTGTGAAATCGACGAATTCCGCTTCTGCGTCTATGAAGTGCCGTTTGTTCGCGCCACCATTTCCCTGACCCACGTGGCCGTCGATATTCGTGATGTCGAGGAAGGCCAGCCCGGCTACCCCGGACGGATCGACCGCGATGAAGCCCAGTGGATGTGGGTCGATGCGAACGATCCGCTGTTCCAGGACGAGGATATCGTCGGCATACGGCCTCATGAGCTGATCCTTGAACGCATGAGCCGCGCCTTCCAGGCCACCGGCCCGCAATTCATCGGTCTTCAGGAAAGCAAGGCGATCCTCAGCTGGCTGGAATCCGAACAGCCGGAGCTGGCCCAGGAGCTGCAACGCACCTTGCCTCTGGCGCGCTTTGCCGCCGTGCTGCAACGTCTTTCTGCCGAACTGGTTTCGCTGCGCTCGGTCAGGCCGATTGCCGAAACCCTGATCGAACAAGGCCAGCATGAGCGCGATCTCAACGCCCTGACCGACTATGTACGCATCGCCCTCAAGGCGCAGATCTGCCATCAACACAGTGAAGAAAACACCCTCAATACCTGGCTGGTGACGCCGGAAACGGAAGTGTTGCTGCGCGATGCCCTGCGCCAGACCCAGAACGAATCCTACTTTGCCCTTGAACCCGAGCTGGGCAGTGCGCTGCTGGAACAGTTGCGCGAAGCCTTTGCCCTGCAATCGAACCCGCCGTCCAGCCCCAAGGCGGTACTGCTGGTTGCCCAGGACCTGCGCAGCCCCTTGCACAGCCTGCTGGCAGATGAGTTCAACCACGTACCCGTGCTGTCTTTCGCCGAGTTGTTATCCACGGTGCAAGTCAAGGTTCTGGGTCGCATCGACCTGGATGAAGCACAAGCCCTGATGGCCTGATGGAGTCCCTATGGAAACCAAGAAACACTACGAATTACGGGTACTGACCGGCCTGCACCGGGGCGCGGCACTGCCCTTGAACGGCGATCAATGGAGCATCGGCTCATCCAGCGGCGCAGACCTTGCGCTGTACGATCCCGGCATCAAGGACAGCCATTGCATGCTGCGACTGGTGGACAGCACCTGGTCGCTGGCCAGCAGCGAAGGTGCCGTCACCGACAGCGAAGGCCACAAGATCGAGGGCATTACCCAGCTTGAACCGGGTACGCCTTTTGCCCTCAATGGCGTGTGGTTGTCGGTACTCAGCGCCAACACCGAATGGCCGCCCGAAGATGAAGAAGAAGAGCAGCCTCAGACTTCTGCCCGGGACTTTGCACAGGCCATCAACGACCCGGAACTGGAACAGATACAAGAACCCGAACCGCAACCCGAAGAGCTTGTCGCCGAACGTGAAGCACCGGCGAGCAAGCCGGCACCGCGCTCACTGCTCGGGCCCTTACTGCTGGCCGGCTCACTGCTGGTGTTTCTCGGTGCGTTGCTCTGGCTGTTCAATCAGCAGCAGCCTGCACCGCCCGCGCCGCTGAAACCCTCGAAAATCGAGCTCAAGGATGCGACCGAGGTCAAGAAAGTCCTCACCAAGATGCTTGAAGAACGCGAGCTGCAAAAGCGCATCACCCTGGCCGAAGAAGAAGGAAAGATTTTCCTGCACGGTCCTTTCGACGAAGACGATCTGCTGCAATCCACCTCGCGAATGCTGTTGCACTTCGATCGCCAGTACAAAAGCCCGTTGCAAGTGCTCAATGCCCTGCCCGCTGCCACGGCGCAACTGCCTTTCACCATCATTCAGATCAGCAATACCCGCCTGGCCAGTGTCCTGACCAGCGATGGACGACGCCTGTTCCTGGGCGATGAAGTCGATGGTGTGCGCTTCGTGGACATCAACGAACACAAAGTCGTATTCGAAGGTGAGCGGCGCGTGGAGGTGAGCTGGTGATGAATTCGACCATGACACCTCTGGACACCTGGCGTCAGGAACACAGCGAGCGGCTGCAACGTTGCGCACCGGTCGAGGTCATGGGCCGTATCGCCGGTGTCAGCGGCATCCTCTTGCACAGCCATATGCCCCAGGCACGGATCGGGGACCTGTGCGAAATCCGTCGGGCCGATGGCACTGAAGTCATGGCCGAAATCGTGGGTTTCGATCGCAAGCACACCTTGCTCGCAGCCCTCGGGGCACTGGACGGCATCGCCATCGGCGCACCGGTCAGGCCGCTGTTCCAGCCCCATAGCCTGGTGGTGGGTGAATACCTGCTGGGCTCGGTGCTGGATGGTTTCGGCCGCTCGCTGAGCGGCGACGGACCTTCGGCCTTTGCGCTGTCCGGCGCAGCGGGTGCCCAGCCGGTGATCCGCGATGCACCGCCCGCCACCGAGCGCCCCAGGATCGAAGCGCCGCTGTCCACCGGCCTGCGCGCCATCGACGGGCTGCTGACCCTGGGCGAAGGCCAGCGGGTCGGGCTGTTCGCCGGTGCGGGCTGCGGCAAGACCACGCTGCTGGCAGAGATGGCACGCAATACGCCCTGCGAAGCGATTGTGTTCGGCCTGATCGGTGAGCGCGGTCGCGAATTGCGCGAGTTTCTCGACCACGAACTGGACGAGGAACTGCGCTCGCGAACCGTGCTGGTCTGCTCCACGTCGGACCGCAGCAGCATGGAGCGTGCCCGCGCTGCCTTCACCGCCACCACCATCGCCGAAGGTTTCCGACAGCAGGGCAAATCGACCCTGCTGATCATCGACTCCCTCACCCGTTTCGCACGGGCCCAGCGGGAAATCGGCCTTGCCAGTGGCGAGCCGGCCGGTCGCGGCGGGCTTCCACCGTCGGTCTACAGCCTGCTGCCGCGTCTGGTGGAGCGCGCCGGACGAACCCGTACCGGTGCCATCACCGCCCTGTATTCGGTCCTGATCGAGCAGGACTCGATGAACGACCCGGTGGCCGACGAGGTTCGCTCCCTGCTGGACGGCCATATCGTGCTCTCGCGACGCCTGGCAGAGCGCGGCCATTACCCGGCCGTGGACATTCTGACCAGTCTGAGTCGAACGATGAGCAATGTGGTGGGAACCGAACAGGTCAAGGGTGCCACACAGATACGCAGACTGTTGGCTGCTTACCAGCAAGTGGAAATGTTGATCAAGCTGGGTGAGTACCAACAGGGGAACGATCCATTGACCGATTTCGCTGTGCAATCGCGCGATCAGATCATGGATTTTCTGCAGCAATCGCTACGAGACCCGGTGTCGCTGGAAGACACCCTGGACCACCTCATACAGGTAACTGCTGATGTCCCACGATGACCTTGACCTGTCGGATTCGGCCAATGATCCGCAAATGAATACCCTTGGCCAGACCCTGGATATCCTGGCGCCGATCCGTCGCCATCGCCTGACCCTGGCCGAACAGGCCTGGCGTCGCCAGAACCAGGTGCTCAACGAGCTGCAGACCCGTCTGCATCAGATGACCCAGGACCTTGAATCATTGCACCAGGCCTATCGGCAGTCACGCATCGAGCAGCGCGAGCGGCACGCGAACCGTCCGTTGCCCCTGAGCGAAATGAACGACTGGCTGGCCCAGGAACGCCAGGCCATCCGCCATATCGAGCGCAACGAAAAGCACTTGAGCAATCTGCAGCATGAACATCGCCAGCAGCAAATGTGGACTGAAGACAGCCACACGGAACTGCGCAAACGCCAGCGTGATGTTGAAAAACTCGATTACCTGATGGATCTCGCCCGGGAGGCCTCATGAACACCAGGCCCGCGCAGCACAAACCCGCGCCGGTTCGTCAGCCGGAACCTCCCAGGCCCCGCAGCACCAACAACAGCAGCGAGAGCACGGTTACGCCGATCAGGCACGAACGCGGCGAGCATGTGCCTCACGAAACCCTGGAAGAAGGCGAACTCTTCGAGCAGATGATGACTGCATCCAGCGACAACGTCTTCTGGCTGGGCAACGAACAGCCACAAGGGCTGAACGATGGCTGGCGCGACGGCGAAAAGCATGGCGGTAATGCCTCGTTGCCACCCACACCGGTCGAGGACTTGTGGGACTCCCTGCTCAACCCGATCGAAGAACACCTGGCCAGCAACGAAATGGAGCCCATGGAAGCCATCTTCGAGCTGCCGAATCTGGGCAAGGTGACCGTGCAGGTCATTCCGCGCAGCGACGGTCTGGACATTGCCCTGCGCTTTGCCCGTGACGCCGCCTTGCAGCGCTGTCAGGAAATCCGTGAAACCAGCCGTGAATGGCTCAGCCAGCGGCTTGGACGTCGCGTCAGGCTCACACTCGATCAGGCAGGTCATTGAAATGAATGCACAGGCACTAGCCCTCAGACCCGTCAGCACCACCGAGGCTTCGATCCGGCAACGGATAGGCACCGGTCTGAGCCTGCCTTTCCAGCTCAATCGGCAAAAAGGTCAACTGGCCCTGCGCCTGGCCCCCATGCCCGGCCAGAGCGTCGACGAAGGTCATCTGGAATGTGCGTCCGGTCCTTTGCGACTGACCAATACCGAAGCCCTGCTGGGCCTGCTGTCCAGTTGCCCGGCCTTGTTGCAACCGTCGGACAGCAGCGAAGACCATCAATGGTACTGGCAGCTTTACAACCACTACCTGAGCCCGGAACTGCAGCACCTGTTCGGCACCCTGCAACCGCTGGACCAGACCAATGAACAAGGGCTGGACTGCCTGCTGGAAGCACGCATCAACGGTTTGCGGGTCTGCTCGCGGCTCTCTGCGCCGCCCGCCACCCTGCTCGATCTGCTGGATCGTGGCCAGTGGCAGCAGAAACCCGTCGGCAAGACCTGGCCGTGGCCCGTCAACATCCCGCTGCTGCTGGGCCATCTGGCACTGACTTACAAGCAGTTGAAGGGCCTGCGCCCGGGCGATGTGCTGCTGCCCGATCACCCCCTGTTTACCCCCGATGGCCACGGAATACTGCAACTGGGCTCCTGTCGACTGAACCTGGTCCAGGAATCCGCCAACGCATTGTGCTTCACCCTTACCGAACTGGAGCAAGACACCATGAATGCCACTATCGACCACTTTGCGGCGTCCGACAGCGATAACCCGATCCTGCTCGACGATATCCATCTGCAGGAACATGAAGAGTTCGCTGAAAACACGGCTGACGGCAACGACGACCTGGAGCGCTTCAACGATCTGGCCCTGGCCCTGACGCTGCGGGCGGGCAATCTCTCTCTGAGTCTGGGTCAGCTGCGTTCGCTGTCCGTCGGCTCCGTACTGACCTTCAACGGCTGCGCGCCGGGCAATGCCATGCTGTTTCATGGCGAACGGGCGCTGGCACATGGCGAACTGGTGGATGTCGAAGGACGTCTGGGTCTGCAGATCACCCGCATGGAAGCCTTGCGGTGAACCTGCAGGATGCCAACCCACTGACGCTGGCCCTGTTTCTGGGGGCTCTGTCACTGGTGCCATTGCTGATGATCATCTGCACGGCCTTCCTGAAGATCGCCATGGTGCTGTTGATCACCCGCAACGCCATCGGTGTCCAGCAGGCTCCACCGAACATGGCGCTGTATGGCATTGCCCTGGCAGCCACCCTGTTCATCATGGCGCCGGTGTTCAACGAAATGGGGCAACGGGTCAAGAAGCTTCCCGAGCGGCTGGATAACTTTGCCGCCATGGAAAGCGCCGGCAAGCATGTGATCGAGCCGTTGCGCCTGTTCATGACCCGCAATATCGACCCGGACATCCAGACCCACCTGCTGGAAAACACCCAGCGCATGTGGCCCAAGGAAATGTCATCCCAAGCCAGCCGCGATGACCTGCTGCTGGTCGTGCCGGCCTTCGTGCTGTCCGAGTTGCAGGCCGGTTTTCAGATCGGCTTCCTGATCTATATCCCGTTCATCGTCATCGACCTGATTGTCTCGAACATTCTGCTGGCCCTGGGCATGCAGATGGTTGCGCCGATGACCATTTCGCTGCCGCTGAAAATTCTCCTGTTCGTGCTGGTCGATGGCTGGACCCGCCTGCTCGATGGGCTCTTCTACAGCTACATGTGATCTGCCGAGGCTTTATGGAAACCCTGACGCTTTTCAAGCAGGCCATGTTGCTGGTAGTGGTGCTGTCCGCTCCGGCGCTGATCGTGGCGGTGATTGTCGGTGTCATCACCTCGCTGCTGCAGGCGGTGATGCAGTTGCAGGATCAGACCTTGCCGTTCGCCATCAAGCTGGTTGCCGTAGGCGTGGCACTGGCCCTGACCGGACGCTGGATAGGTATCGAACTCATGCAACTGGCCTACCTGTCTTTCAACATGATCGGTCAGACGAGGCCTTGAGATGTTCGAGCTCCCGTTCAAGGAAGTCAGCGAATCGATCATTGCCCTGACCGTAGGCATGGCGCGGCTGTACCCGTGCCTGTTCCTGATTCCCGCGTTCGCGTTCACCGAACTCAAGGGCATGCTGCGGCACACCATCGTCCTGGCCCTGGCCCTGTTCCCGATGCCGAGTATTCGTGCCTCCCTCGCCGGTCAGACCCTCGACTGGCTGGACCTCACGGCGCTCCTGCTCAAGGAAAGCATCATCGGCCTGCTGCTGGGTCTGTTGCTGGCCATGCCCTTCTGGCTGTTCGAATCCATCGGCTGCCTGTTCGACAACCAGCGTGGCGCGCTGGTGGGTGGCCAGATCAACCCGGCACTGGGCGACAACACCTCGGAACTGGGCCACATGCTCAAGCAGGTCATGATTCTGCTGATGATCCTGGGCGGCGGTTACGCCAGTCTGACCCAGATTATGTGGGACAGTTATCTGGTCTGGCCCGCCACCCAATGGGTGCCTGTCACCGGCCCCGAGGGGTTCGAGGTCTATCTCAAGCTGGTCGCCAGCACGTTCCGCTTCATGGTGCTGTACGCCGCGCCGCTGGTAGGCCTGTTGCTGCTGATCGAGTTCGGCATGGCGATCCTCAGTCTGTACAGCCCGCAACTGCAGGTCTCGACCCTGGCAATGCCGGCCAAGAGCCTGGTGGGCCTGGGCTTCCTGGTGCTGTACATGCCCATGCTCACCTGGCTGGGCGAAGGTCGCCTGGAGGAACTGAAAGATTTGACGCACCTGCTGCCGCTGATGTTGCAGATCCCCTGACCGCCCTCTGCCGGAAGCCGGACCATGAGCGAAAAAACCGAAGAACCCACGCAGAAAAAGCTCGATGACGCACGCAAGAAAGGTCAGGTCGGGCAAAGCCAGGATATTCCCAAGCTGTTCATTTTCGCGGCCCTGATCGAAATGATCCTGGCCATGGTGGACTCCGGCATGGAGCGTCTCAAAGAACTGATGGTACTGCCCATCATGGAGCTGGATCGGCCCTTCGGCGCAGCCCTTGGCGAGGTGATGACCAAGGCAGGCCTGGAGTTGCTGCTGTTCATGCTCCCGGTACTGGGTGTTGCCGCAATCATGCGGCTGGCCGGCGGCTGGGTACAGTTCGGGCCACTGTTCGCCACCGAAGCCCTGAAGCTGGACTTCGAGCGCCTGAACCCCATCAACCAGTTCCAGCAGATGTTCTCTTCGCGCCAGTTGTTCAACCTGTTCAACAGCCTGTGCAAGGCGGTGATGATCACCCTCGTGCTGTATTGGCTCCTGCCACCGTCACTGGGCGACCTGATCGGCCTTGCCCAGACGGATCTGGACAGCTACTGGAAAGCACTGGTCGACCTGTTCAGACGCCTGTCACGCATCTGTCTGGGCCTGCTGCTGGTGCTGGCCATCGTCGACTTTGCCCTGCAGAAATACTTCTTCATCAAGGGTCAGCGCATGAGCCATGAAGATATCCGCAAGGAATACAAAGAGTCCGAAGGCGACCCGCACATGAAGTCCCACCGCAAGTCCCTGGCCCGGGAAATCTCCCAGCAACCCGGCTCTGCCGCCCCGGCCAAAGCGCCGGTGGAAGACGCCGATATGCTGCTGGTCAACCCGACCCATTTTGCCGTGGCCCTTTTCTATCGTCCCGAACAGACACCGCTGCCGCGCATCATTTGCAAGGGGCGCGATGCCGATGCCCGGGAACTCATCGAGCGCGCCCGCAAGGCAGGCGTGCCAGTGGTGCGCTTCGTCTGGCTGGCACGAACGCTGTACCGCGAAAACGTGGGCCAGTTCATTCCCCGGGCCACTTTGCAGGCAGTGGCGCAGGTTTATCGTCTGCTGCGTGAAATCGATGAACGGGAAAAAGGGGACGTGATCGAGATGCCGCACTATTAATGTTTTTTAATGAAGCTGAAGTGCGCCGAAAAATCTCTTTGAAAATCAAGACACTTACCAGCTCATCAAAAAGACTTAATACCAAAGCCATAATACCCGTTCTGTTTTTTATATTCTTTCGTTCTATACCCTGTATTGCCATGTCTAAAACACCGATATAGATTTTGCCCCGTACTTCGTCAACAGGACATAGTGACGCAGTTGCTTCAACATGATGTTGAAGTTTGAGTCAGGCATTCACGGAAGATTCGTATCATGAATACTTATCAGAAAAACAACTGCCGTTCCCCGTTCAAGAAAACTCATGAACAGTTCGCAAGAATGTTCGAACTTCCGGATATCAGCCAGGACAATGCAACTTCGTTGCGTGCCCGGTTCCGGAACATCCTCAAAGCCCACTCCAACGACCTGAAACCCTATACCCGCCGCGGCGAGTGCGCACAACGGCAGCCCCATAATACGCCTGACTTCATCCCTCCTGTCACAAGACCGGCTGCAAGCCGCAATGATCGCTTTCATTAGCCGGTTCAAAGACACCTGCCTTGCTTTAAACGTTTGAAACGAGTGCTGAATTCATTCGGTTTGTTATCAAGACAATCCGTTACGGAGTTTGTGCATGCGCTCGTCCGTACTTCCAATTGAATATTGATTTTCCAAGACGGAGATAATGATGACTGGACTCAGAGTTGGTATTGTTGGTCTCGGCGCACAAATGCAGGAAAACCTGTTACCCACACTTCTGCAAATGCCGGATATTCGTATCGTGGCGGTCTGCGACAGTGACCGTACCCGTGCCGAACAAATCAATCGTTTCGTATCCAACGTGATGATCACCGACAACTTCGACGAGATGCTGGCATCGGCCAGACTCGATGCGGTGGTCATGGCCTGCCCGCCCCAGGCGCACCGCGATCTTTCGTTCAAGGCCATGGCCAAGGGTGTACACGTATTCGTCGAAAAGCCGCCTTGCTTCACCCTCGACGAACTGGAAGAACTGATCGCTGCCAGCAAGGATGCCAAAGTCATCACCGGCGTCGGCATGAACTTCAAGTTCGCCAAGCCCATGCAGCAGTTGCGCAAGATGACCAGCACCGAACAGTTCGGCCAGACCGTGCATGTTCAGCTCAATCACTATGCAAGCAAACCCACGTCGCCGCTCTGGGGCCTGGATTCGACGCTGCGCTCCTTCCTGCTGGCCCAGGCCATCCACACCATCGACCTGGGCGTGACCTTCGGGGGTGGCGAGCTGCGTGATATCGAGTCCCGGGTTCAGCGCCATGGCGACTCGCTGCTGGTCAGCCTTGAGCTGCAATTCACCACAGGTGCCAGCGTCAGCCTGCTCAGCGGCACCCTGTTCCCCTACTTTGAATTCGACATGAAGATTGTCAGCTCGAACTCGATGATGGTGGAGCTCAACAACCTGTGGAACATCACCATGCACGAACCGGAACACGGCACCAGTGCTACCGGTACGGCCAAACGCTGGCGTGGGGCGTGGCAGCCAGGACCACTGGATTCGGGCTATGAGCGCAGCGGTTATTTCGGCGAGCTGGAAAAGTTCTTCCATGCCGTGCGTACCAACACAGCCTTTGAAGCGAGCTTCGAAAGCCTGCGTCCGACCTACAAGGTAATCGAAAGCATCTGCGGCGCAGCCGAACAGAATCTGCCCCTCAGCGCCTGAGCCTTCTTCCACCCAAAGCCTGTAATGGAATACATGACATGTCAGCCAATCTTTCAAATACCGTAAATGCACCCGTTTCAGATAAATATCGCCCCGTTTATGCGGACGATCTGCTCACCATGAAACTGACCCTGGAACGCCCGCTGTCGGGCACCAGCGACGTGGTGGGCGAATACGAAGGCAAACTCGCCGAATGGTTCGAGGCACAGCACGCCATTGCCGTATCCTCAGGCGGCGCAGCCCTCAGCGTTGCCATTTACGCCTCGGGCGTAGGTCCGGGCGATGACGTGCTGCTGACTCCGAGCTGCCCGCTGTGCACCATCTACCCGATCATTGCGGCTGGCGCCAACCCGATCTTCGTCGATACCCGTGCCCATGGCTTCGGCGCAGACCCAGCCTCGATCAAGGCGCGCATTACACCAAACACCAAGGCCATCATCGACATCCCGATGTGGGGCTACCCGACCGAAGTCGACGAGTTGCGCCTGCTGACCCATGAGCTGGGCATCAAGCTGATTCTGGACCTGGCTCACTCCCATGGCACGACCCTTCAGGGCCGTCCGCTGTCGCAGTTCGGTGACCTGTCCTGTTTCAGCACCCATGAGCGCAAGCCACTGGCCACCGGCGAAGGCGGTTTCATCCTCACCGATGACGATGCACTGGCGCAGCGCTGCCGCGACTACAGCCGCTTCGGCAACCTCAATGGCAAGGATTTCGGCCTCAATTACAAGCTTGCGGCACTGCCGGCAGCCCTGGGCGGCAGTCGTCTGGCGTCTCTGGCCGGTCAGATCGAGAAGCGCCGGGCAAACGCGGCCTACTTCCTCAGCAAGCTGGACCACAGCAAGGTCCGGGAGAAAAAAATCATCGATGGCGGCCAGCCGAACTATTACTTTCTCAACCTTGAGCTACATTTTGCCGACAACCGTGCTTTCATCGACTACCTCGATGATGCGGGCATCCCTTCCGACATCAAGCGCTATGGCTGCAAGGCGCTCTATGAATTCCCGGCACTTGCCCAATACCGCAACGAGTGTCCGAATGCCGAAGCCCTGCTGGCAGGCATGACGACCATTCCGGTTCATCCGGACATTACCCAGACGGAACTGGACTACATGGCCGAACGCATCAATCAGTACGGTGCCGCCTGAATGACGGCGCCTCTCGATCGCTCACAACTGGATCGGCATTTCACCGCGTCCGGGTTCGTCTTGAACCCGGACCGGAAGATGCTGCTGTTGCATCACCGCAAGCTCGGTGTCTGGCTGTATCCGGGCGGCCATATCGAACAGGGGGAAACGCCGGACGCCGCCGTGCTCAGAGAGATTTTCGAGGAAACGGGCATCCAGGCCGAACTGCTCGGCGAGCGCGACGAAGAACTCGCCGATGTCGAAACCGATGTCACCGTCTTGCACCAACCCTATCGGGTGCTGTGCGAATACATCGATGACAAGCGCGGACCGCACTATCACCTTGACCTGATCTATGTCACGGCAACTCCTCTGCTCGCCTGCCCGGACGACAGAGAGGTGGAAAATGCGCGTTTCTTCAGCCATCAGGAAACGGCAGCGCTGCAGATGTTTCCCAACTTCCGGCGAATGGTCGACCGAATCTTCGCAGACGAAGCGCTGTGGGATCTGGTGGGGAAAAAGGTGTCGTCATGAACCCGAGAACCATTACCCAGAAAGGCACCCTGCACTCGGCTGACGACCTGCGAGAACTGGAACGGGCCCTGCACTCAGGCCTGACCGGCACCTCGCCGATTGTCGAAGAGTACGAAGCCGCGATTTCTGCGCTGTACGGCATCAAGCATGTGATCAGCGTTTCGTCAGGTGCGGCGTCGGTGACGGCAGCTCTGGCTGGTGTCGATTTCCGGCCGGGGGATGAAGTCATCGTCGCCCCGACCGGACCGATCTGTACGGTACTGCCCATTCTCGCACTGGGACTTGTTCCGGTGTTCTGCGATGTCGCGCCGGACAGTTTCGGTCTTGATCCGCTGGATCTGCGGCGCTGTATCAGGCCGCGCACCTGTGCAGTCATCGAAGTACCGATGTGGGGTTACCCGATCAATTCGAACGCGACCTGGGCATTGCTGAAGGAAACCGGAATCCCGCTGATCCAGGATCTGGCTCACGCCCACATGACCCGTCTGGACGGAACATGGCTGGCACGTCATGGCGATATCAGTTGCTTCAGCACCCATGACTGCAAGTTCATCTCCACCGGCGAAGGCGGCTTCGTGATGACCGATGACGATGAGCGGGCACGGCGCATTCGCGCCTATACCCGCTTCGGCAATCTGACCGGCGAGTCCCTGGGCATCAACCTGAAACTGGGCGGTCTGCAGGCGGCTCTGGGCCTGGCCCGGTCACGTCAGCTCGGTGCTCATCTGGAGCAACGCCTGAGCAACCGCGAGCGGCTGCTGGGTCTGCTGGACAACCCGGCGTTTCGCGAGATGCCGGTGGTCCCCGGTGGTGTGGTGAACGGTTATTCGCTGTTGCTGCAATCGGTGGGACATGACGGTCGCCAACTGGTGCATTACCAGCAGCGGCACGGTATCGAGTCCGATATCGGCAAGTACGACAACCAGCCGTTGTATCAACTGCCGTTACTGACCCGCTATCACCGTGATTGCCCCAATGCTGCCAGGTTGCTGCGTTCATTGACGACGGTGCCATTGCACCCGGACCTGCAGGACGACGACCTGCATTACATCGCCAAGGTGCTCAATGACTACTCTCCCAACTGAATCGGGCACACGCTCGGGCCATGCGGTAGTGATCGGCGGCAGCGTGACCGGCTGCCTGACCGCTGCCGTGCTGGCGAAGCGCTTCGAGCGTGTCACCGTAATCGAGAAAAGCGATTTCTACGACGAAACCGGTCCACGCCAGAGCCTTCCGCAGGAACATCACGTGCATCTGTTGCTGTTGCGCGGCAAACAGATCATGGAAGGCATTTATCCGGGCCTGCTGAGTGCGCTGGAAAAGGAAGGTGCTCAGGTAGCGGACCTGGGACATGATGTGAAGTGGTATCAGCGCGGGCGCTGGAAAAACCGTTACCGTAGCGGCATCCATGCCCACTATTGCAGCCGCAGACTCATCGACAACCAATTGCGCCGCTGTCTGACAACGGTGCCTCAGGTCGAGATTCTGTCCGGCACGCGAGTGACAGGGATTGAGTTTGCCGGTGCCGAAGGACAGCGCCATGTCAACGGCGTAACCATCGACAACGGCTCGGGTGCGCAACACCTGCCCTGCGACCTGCTGGTGGACGCCAGCGGCCGGGGCACGCACATGCCCTCCTGGCTTAAAGAGGCTGGCTTCGGCACGGTGCAGAACAGCGTGGTCAAGACCGAGCTGGGTTATGCATCGCGTATCTACAAGCGGCTCCCCGCTTTTGCCGAGCAATGGCAAGTGCTGCTGGTGCTGCCAACGGCTCCGGAACAACGCTCCATGGGAGTCATCAGCCCCATCGAGGGTGACCGCTGGATGGTGACCACCGGTGGCTGGTTCGGCCACTTTCCCGGCAAGGACCCGGACGACTTTCTGCAGGCACTGGCCAACCTGCCGGTGCCCGATATCCACGAAGTCATCCGCGAAGCCGAACCGCTGTCGGAAGTTTTCACGTTCAAGATGCCCGGCAGCCGCCGCACCCATTACGACCGCCTCGAACACTGGCCGGAAGGTTTGCTGGTGGTGGGTGATGCCTTGAGCAGCATGAACCCGCTGTACAGCCAGGGCATGACCATCGGCGCACTCGAAGCCGATTGCATCGAAAACCATCTGGACGCGCTGCTGACCCGCTCGCTCAGTTGTCATCAGTTGCAAGGCTTGCTGTGCGGCGTGGTCGACGGCGCATGGAACATGGCCACGACCGAAGATTTTCGCTTCCCGGAAACCTCCGGCGAACGCACCTGGCGCACCCGCTTCGACCATTGGTACGGCGCCGGGCTTGGCAAGCTTTCGGCAGACAATCGCCGGGCACTGGAAACCCAGATCGGTGTGACCAATCTGGTGATGGACCCCGGCCGGCTCTACTCGCCGGCGATCGCGTCGCGCATCGCACTCAATGCCCTATTTCCCAGGATCACCCGACAATGATCGACGACCCCCTGCATTTTTCCGGTATCGAACATGTAGTGTTCGACTGGAACGGTACCTTGATCGACGATATCGATCTTGCTGTCTTCGCCGTGAATCGCTGCGGCGAACATTTCGACGTCCCGCCCATTACCGCTGATCAATACCGGGCCAGGTTCGACTTTCCGATTGCCGGTTTCTACGCCTCACTCGGCTTCGATCTGGACCGCGTGCCCTTCTCCACCATCGTCCAGCACTATCTGGAGCACTTCGACGCGAATGTCGCCCACTGTCCGCTGCATCCGGGTGTGATCGAGTTCCTCGAGGCCGCAAAACGTGCCGGTATCGGCGTCTCGATACTCTCGGCGTCGCATTGCGATGTGCTGGTTCAGACCCTTAGAGCCAAAGGCCTGTATGACTATTTCGAACATGTCGTGGGGCTGAGCCACAACCAGGCGACCAGCAAGACGGCCGAGGCTGTGGTCCTGCAAGAGACACTGGGTACTCCCGCCTCACGCACCCTGTTCGTCGGCGACACGCTGCACGATTTCGAAGTGGCGAATGCGGTGGGCTGGTCGCCGGTACTGGTCTCGACAGGCCATCAGAACAGCGAGCGCCTGCGCGTCAGCGGTGCGCCGCTGTTCGGCAGTCTGGATGAACTGCTGCAACGCTTTGTGCCTGCTCAGGCACTCTGCGCCGAAACCGGGGAGGCCTGACCATGACCACCTCGCATATGGTTCTGCTCGGCCTGATCAGCACTGCATTGGCATTGCGCGCGCTGGTCACCTTTTATTACCGCGATCATCAGCGCATTCTGCGGCTGCTGAAGCTGGAACCTCGGATTGCCGGCCGCAAGGAACACTACTACCGGCCACTGGATGAGTGGTTCGCGCCCCTGCCCTTCATCTGGACCTGGCTGGATATCGTGGCCGCCGTGGTGCTGGCATCGATCTACTCGACACCGCTGATGTGGCTGCTGGTGGTGCTCTGGAGCGGCGGACGCCTGCGTGCCCTGCAGGAGTTCGGACACAACGCCGTACATTTCGCGCTGTGCCCCAACCATGAATGGCAGTGGTGGCTGAGTAACGTTTTCTATCAGTTTCCGGCGTTCAAACGCGACATGCGCAGTCGTCATCAGACCCATACGATGGAACACCATCGCAATCCCAATCACCCCGACCGTGACCCGAACCGGGCCAGGGTCCAGGCCGGTGGCTATGTGGCAGGCATTTCATCCGGCAGTTTCCATGCACTGCTGCTCTACCCGCTGACGCCCGGTGGCGCCTGGGTCAACCTGACGACCATGGCACGCAACAGCCTGTTGAACCATTCGCGGCTGACCACGGTGCTGCGGGTGCTGTGTCTGATAGCGGTCGCCGCCCTGCTCTACTGGGCCGGTGGCTGGAAAGGCGTGCTGTTTGGCTGGCTGGTCCCGCTGATGACCTCATATCCGGTCTTTGCCTGGGTATCGCTGCTCACCGAGCATCGCTGGTTTGTCGAAGGAACTTCAAAAGACCGACGCGACCTCGAATACCTGGCAGGCCGCCCCACCGATTATTTCGGCATCAGCGGATGGCTGATTCGCGTGTTCATCGCCCCGACGTCCGATGCCTACCATCTGGCGCACTCACTGTACCCCGGCGTTCGCTGGAACTACCTGCCAGCCATCGACCGGCACCTGAAGATTCATGAGCCCCGCTACAGCAACAACGCCAGTGAAGGCCTGCTGCTCAAGCGTGGCAGCGCCCCCACTGCGCTTTCCGAACTGTATGAACGTCTGGTGACCACCGGACATCCAGAAAACACCCTGAAGACGAGAGGCAGCGTGTGAACAACTCATCGACAAACCAGCAGGTTCAACGTATCGGCATCATTGGCGGCAGTGGCCTTCAGCAACTGCCAGGCCTGAAAGATATCGAGCTGGTCGAATGCGAGACGGCGTTCGGCAAACCTTCGTCGGCCATCACCCTGGGCACGCTCAACAATGTGCCGGTGGCCTTCGTGCAGCGCCATGGCGTCGGACACACCATCCCGCCAGCGTTCATCAATGTGCGGGCCAACATCGCCGCGTTGCGCAGCGTCGGTTGTACCCAGGTGTTATCGGTGAGTGCCGTGGGCAGCCTGACCCACGATGCGCCACCGGGCAGCTTCGTGCTGATCGATCAATACATCGACCGCACGATCAAGCGTGACAAGACCTTCTTCGGCCCTGGTCTGGTGGGCCATGTGCCGTTTGGCGACCCGGTATGCGGACGCATGCGTTCGGTCCTGGCAACCGCTGCACAGACCGCTGACGTGCAGGCCCTCAATGGCGGCACTTACGTGGTCATGGAAGGGCCACAGTTCTCGACCCGCGCTGAATCCCACCTCTATCGTCAATGGGGTGGCACCGTGATCGGCATGACCGCCATGCCCGAAGCCAAACTGGCCCGCGAAGCAGAGCTTTGCTACGCAATGATTGCCATCCCCACCGACTTCGATTGCTGGCACGAATCCCACGAAGACGTGAACGCCACTCTGGTTGCCGAGCGCATGGCCGACACCTTCACCCTGACCCGCCGTCTGGTCACCGAAGCCGTCACCCGGCTGGGCGAACACCGGGGTGCCTGTTCGGCCGGCTGCGACCACGCGCTGGACACTGCGGTCATGACGGCCCCTGAGCATCGCGATCCGGAAATGGTTGCACGCCTGCTGACCGTTGCGCCCAACGCCACTCATCTGGGAGCCAAGCCATGAGCAAGGCTATCCCCACCAAGGACCGGGTGCGCATCAAGAATGTCGAAGTGCTGTCGGACAACTGGTACGTCCTGCGCAAGACCACCTACGACTTTCAGAGCAACAACGGCACCTGGAGCACCCTGACCCGCGAAACCTATGACCGGGGCAACGGCGCGACCATCCTGCTCTACAGCAAGCTGAAACAGACGGTCGTCCTGACCCGGCAGTTCCGCTTTCCCGCCTTCGTCAACGAACACGACGGCATGCTCATCGAGACCTGTGCCGGGCTGCTGGACCGCGACGATCCACAGACCTGCATCCGCAAGGAAACCGAGGAAGAAACCGGTTATCGCATCCAGGAAGTGCGCAAGGTATTTGAAGCCTTCATGAGTCCGGGATCGGTAACCGAGCGCTTGTACTTCTTTGTCGGGGAGTATTTCGACGAAGACAAGCTGAGCGCCGGGGGCGGCCTGGAGGACGAAGGCGAAGACATCGAAGTCCTCGAAGTGCCTCTGGACGAAGCGCTGTCGATGATCGAGACCGGCGCGATCTGCGACGGCAAGACCATCATGCTCCTGCAGTACGCCAAACTGCATCGACTGCTGGATTGAGGCCAGGCATGGATGAACTTATCGCTATCAGTTCGATGGAACACGCCGAGCTTGCCGAGTTCATGGCGGGTATCCGCGAGCATACCGGCGTGCCTGTACGCCTTTCACGCTGGTCCACCTCGGAGTTGATCGAACGCGTGATCAACGGCACGGCAGGCGACTGGGACCTGCTGCTGGGGACCGCTGCCACCGCCCTCCTCGATCCCGCACTGGCTTCACAGTTGCGGGCTCTTGACGGCCTGGATGGCTCAACATTGCCTACCGAGGCGATTGCAGCCGACAGGCGCTGGTTCAGCCCGTCAGGCTTCGTGCCTGCCTTTTGCTACGACCCGCAAGTGCTGGCCGCAAACGACCTGACACCGCCGCTCTCCTGGGAAGCGCTCTGCGCACCGACATGGTCGCAACGCATTGCCCTGCCGGATCCGGGTCGCTCGGGGGCCGGCTATCTGCATCTGAGCGCACTGCTGGAGCATTACGGCGATGGGGCCTGGGACATGCTGGGCAACGTTGCTCGGCTACACCCCTCGATCAGCGGATCTTCGACGGCACCGATAGAGGACGTGCTTGAAGGCCGCGCTCTCGTCGGAGTGACGGTGTCCACGGCGGCCACTCGCGCAGCGGCGCAACATCCTGCATTGCGCTGGTGCGTCCCCGCCGATGCCCGGCGCTATGAGTTTGAGGTATTCGGCTGCCGCGCCGGTTCACCACGGGCACTCGAAGCGATAAAGGCGCTCAACTGGATGCTCTCGCCGCACGCTGCAGCAATCAGCAGAAGCTACGGCAAGGTCGTGGTCGGCGGCGTGTCCAGCGAAACGCTGGCAGCGGTCGATCTGAAAGCGCTGGATGCCATCGAGGCCAGCCATGCCAAGGTTGCTCGTTGCGCACGCTGGCATTCACTGTTCGACACAAAGGCAGGCCTATGACAGACACGGCTCACACAGAGCGACGCCCCTGGTCGATTTACCTGATGTTCGGGCTGTTCGGCGCCCAGCAGGGCATGCTCGGCCCTTTGATGCCGTTTCTGCGTGCCGAATTCGCTCTGGACCTGCGCTGGACCGGCCTGCATTTCGCCGCCTATGCATTGGGGCTGGTGCTGATCGGTATCCCGTATCGCTGGCTGGAACGAAGGACCTTGCCAATCGGCACCGGGCGTATCGCAATAGGCTCGATCGTGCTGGCGAGCGGACTGTTCGCCATCGCGGGCGGCTTGCCGATGACCCTGCCGGGCAGTGTGCTCATGGGCTTGTCCGGCGGTCTGGTCATGGCCGTAGGCCAGGCCATGCTCGGCAAACGCTATCGTCAGAAGGCTGCTGCGAAACTGGTGGAGGCGCATATTGTGGCCGGGCTCTGTGTGCTGGGCGGTGCGCTGCTGGTCGGGGCCGCGACGGCCATGGGACTGTCCTGGCGCACGGCTCCGCTGGTCGTCAGCGCGTGGGCCTTGATGATGTTCTGTGCACCGTTGGTAATCCATCGACCGGAGTCTGACCAGAGCGTTTCAGCGGAAACGGTCCAGGACACTCAGGGTGCGCAGCGCCTGACCCGGCTCAGCCTGTGGGCGCTGGTGATTCTCGGGATCTCGGCGGAATGGGGGGTGGGCTTCTGGGGCGCGGAATACATCAAGACCCATGTGCAGACCAGCGCATCGGTGGCCGCAACGCTGATGAGCCTTTACTTTGCCGGCACCGTCTGCGGACGCCTGGCCAGCAGCTATGCTCTGCGTCGCATATCACCGCTGACATTACTGAGTTCGGTGATTCTGAGCGCTATTGCTACACTGCTGGTGCTGTCGTTTATCGAAGGGCTGGTCGGTACAGCAATATTCATCTTTGTACTCGGTGCCTGCCTGGGCAATTTCTTCCCGCTGATTCTGGGCTCTGCCATGCGCGTCGCGCCTCAGGCAAGCTCGGCACTCAGTAGCCAGGCCTCACAGGCCGTGGGCGTCGCGTTGTTGCTGGCACCGTTTCTGCTGGGAGTGCTGTCCGAACGCATAGGGGTCGAAGCCGCCTTCAGCCTGCTGATCATCTACCCCCTTCTCATGTTGCCGCTGGTACCGGCCCTGCGAGGTGTCTGGTCCCTGGGCAACACTACTGCACATTTAAAGGAGTAAGAATCAATGGCCCTTTCTGCGCTGTTGTTCGATCTGGACGGAACCCTCATCGATACCGATGAATTGCACCTGAACGCCTACAACCAGTTACTGGCACGCTGGGACCGCTCGATGGACCTCAGCTACTACAAGGCCCATGTCATGGGCTTCCCGGACGACATGATTTTCGGCGGCCTGTTTCCAGATATACCCGCCTCGCAATACGCGGATATGGCGGCCCAGAAAGAAGCCATGTTCCGCGCTCAACTCAAGGAAACCATTCCCGTGCCGGGCGTGCTGCGCATTCTCGATCATGCCCGCAGCACTGGCCTGCGCACGGCTGTGGTGACCAACGCACCGCGAGAAAACGCCATGGCCATGCTGACCGGCCTGGGTATCATCGATCGTTTCGAGACCATCGTCATCGGCGGTGAACTGGAGCGCGGCAAGCCTCATCCCATGCCTTACCTGACGGCTCTGGAACTGTTGGGCGCAAGCGCCGACAACGCACTTGCCTTCGAGGACTCGCTGGCGGGCGTGCAATCGGCGAACGCTGCCGGCATTCATACCTTCGGCGTCCTGTCGGGGCTTGATGAAAAGCAGTTGCGAGCCGCCGGCGCCAAAAGCGTTATCCGCGACTTCAATGACGAGGTTTTGTGGGATCTGCTGAAATCGTCTTCGTGATGCATGTGAGGTGGACAGTCCTGTCCACCTCTACTTAAAGCCTGTGAAAGATGTAATCGCTCGTCTCACTGCTGGCCAGCGGGACACGGTTGGCAATCAGGTGCTCACGCAGTTGCGGATCGTCGGCCCGTACCTTCCAGTCTTCGGCCCAGTCATCCACTGCGGCCTCCTTGCTCTGACGGATTGCCTCGATCAGTTTCAGACGCTCCGGGAAATAGACCGCAAATGCATTTTCCTTCCAGCTCGCGACCTTGATACCCAACTGTGCGCAGATGGCGATCTTGGTTACAGCGTCCGCCACATCGGCTTGTCTGGAGCGGTTGACCAACGCCTGAAGCTCGGGGTTGGCCACGCCGTCGGTACAGAGAATGTCACCACTGCCCCATGACTCGGGCGGGCAGACCTTGTTGTCACTGCTCATTTCAATGAACGGATTGATTTCCATCGGATAGATCCGGCAGACCAGCGGGCGCTCTTCATAGATGCCACACAGGTTATCCGCACGCAGGTTCGGGCACTGGTCCAGAGCATTGGCAACGAACACCGCAATGACGCGAATGCTGCTGTCGTCACGGTTGACCGCGACCGACCTGCCTGCACTGTGAGCATATTGTCCCGAGTCGGCGGGCCAGGTCAGTTCATTGAAGGCCTCCAGCACGACTGCAACATCATGTCCGCGGGCCAGCCATTGTTCGGCCTCGTTCAACGTCAGGGGGATGAGACGGCCTTTGCAGCAGACTCCGCAGCCCACGCAGTTATAACGAATCACGGTGTTTTGCATGTTCCATCCTGGAGTTACAGGTCTTTTCAAGGGCGAACGTGTCCGGTGCCCATAATTCGGACGAATGATTGAAAACCGGGGCCTGGGGATCACCTGCTGCGGATCAGCCGGGGTGACGGGCAAGTAAATGTAGTGTGTTCCGATACACAAGCATCAGCCTGAGACTGTGCTGGGAAACCGCGAGCCGCATTGAGCAAAATGGCACTGGTGCAGTCGTGGCGGAAAAATAACAGTTTCCGAACGTATCAATATCGACACAGTTGTAGCGAGGTATTTCAAGGAAAGGCGTTCACACTCCATCAGTCAGACGCTGGCGCAAACAGCGTCGACCTCTGGAACCAAGTCACAGGGCATTTCCACACAGGGCAAAGGAAACCTTCCTTTAAGGCCGGACAGCCATCATGAGGTTGTTCCGGGCAGTCCATGACACGGAGAATGCTCATGATTCCGCTTAACAACGCACCCGGCGCAAGCCAGATACATGGCGCGACGTCCTCAGGCCATAACCCCCAGGGTCTCAACCAGCAAAACCAGCCACCGACGCAGCGTCCAACCACCTCACTGGACAAACTGGGTCAGCAGTCAACTGCAAAAGCCGGTCCGGTGACTCAGGATCTGCAAGCCACGCCAAAGATCGGCGTGCAGAGCAGCGTGCAGTCCGAGATCCAGGCTCAGGACCCTGATGATCTGGCAGCCAAAGCAGCCGCCCAACAAATCCGCGGCGCGGGCTCGCGCATGCGCGGTGGCGATAAGCTGGGTCGTTCTCTGATGGGCGAATCCCGGGCAGAGTCCTCGAAATCGAAGAAATCCGAAGGCAGCGCAGAAAGCAGCGCCAAGTCCGAAGCCATGCCGCTGGCGCAGAATGACCCGGTAGTTCCAAAAGCAGAGGGTACCGGCTGGCCGTTGCGCTCCAGCAAGATCGAACGCGCCTTGATGGGGGATTCTCAGCCCGAATCCTCGAAGTCGAAGAAAGCCGAAGGCAAGCGCATCGCGGGCGAGTCGACCAAAGAAACGCCCGTCCAGAAAGAAGCCGGCACGTCATCGAAACAGGAAATCACCAAGGCCGAATCATCCAGGTCTTTCCGTGATGATCTGGCGGTGCAGAGCGCCGCCCAGAACAGTCGCAAATCGAATTCCAGACTCAGTGGCAGCGATGGCAAAGGCCCTTCGATCAAGGAGCAGGCCAAGCCTGAAACACCGATGCTAGGCGAGGCCAAAAACCTGCCGGGTGGGCGCTTTGTCGGCCTGGACGGCAACATTGAACGCATCGCAAAACCAACCACGCCCCCCAACACGATCAGCCTGGACAAAAAGGGCAAGGCCAGTTTCGAGGGCTTCAGCCCACCGGCCTTGAACACCATGCTTCAGGATACCGTCGGCAAAAAGGATAAAACCTACCTGGCCCATCAAAGCACAGGGCAAGGCAACGGTCAGGTACTGCTGGAGCCAAAGGGTCACCTGCTCAAGATGCAGCAGAGCGACACAGGCTTCACCCTGTTGCGCAGCAGTAAATCGCTGGATGTACCATCGGGCAGCAAACCTGGCAGCGTCGCCCTGCAACGCCAGGGCAACTCGATGAACCTCGAAGGCCTGACATCGACGGTCACCCAAGCACTGCCGGACAAGGCACATATCGCCCACTTGAGCGGAGCCCATCAGGACAGCAGCGGCCAGACGCTGCGCCTGCATGACGAAAAGCCTTATAAGTTCAACTCGGACATGCTCAAGTGGTCCCCTCTTCCCGATACGGGCGACAAGAAATTCAGCAGCCTTTCAACGGAAGGTGACGGCAAGCTCTATGCACGTAGCGGCGACTCGCTGATCAACCTCTCCAGCGAGACAAGACCCGAAATCAAACTCAAGGATCTGCAGGCCCATTCGGTCGCCTCCGACGGGACCGTGGCCATGCTTGCGGGCAAGGACACCCAGACCCTCCAGTTGGGCAAGATGGGGGAAGTGCCCGAGCTGCATATCACCCTCAACCTCAACGATGGCAAATCCGAAGCCAGCAGTATCGGCCTGACCAAGGATCGTCTGTTCGTCGCCGATACCGAAGGCAAGCTGTACAGCGCCTCGCGTAACGAGCTCAAGAGCGATGGTGGTGTCCTGAAGCTGATGCCGGAGAAAAACTATCAGCCCGAAGATGGCAAGCTGGGGGCACGCCAGCAGGTCACCGGTTTCATGAGTGGCGATGACGGGCAAATGCATGCCCTGATCAAGGACGGTGCTGGCCAGATCCACTCCCATACTCTGGATGAAAAGACCTCCAGCCTGCAGAGCGGCTGGAACCTCTCGGATGTGAAGGTCCTGGAAAACACCCAGGGCTTGCCGGTCAAGAAAGAACCGACACACGAAAACACCCTCGACCTGCACCGCAACGGTCGTATCGGGATAGTGGATGGCAGTATCCAGACCTGGGATTCAACCACTCAAGGCTGGAAAGACAGTGGCGTCAAGGACATCGACGCGCTCAAGCGCGGCATCGACGGCAACGCCTATGTGCTCAAGGACGGCAAGGTTCACGAGCTGAAAGTGACGCCCGATTACGGCAAGAGCACCTTCAACGACACCCACAATCTGAAAGACACACCACGCTCCACCAAAGTCGAACTGGGCGATGCCATCGCGGGCCTCGAAGGCCGCGTGATCAAAGATTTCGCCATGTACAACGACAAACAGTTCGTGGCTCTTGATGACAAAGGCCGCATGACCGCCCACCACAAGGAAGGCGATCCGACTGAAATGACCCGTCATGGCCTGGAAGGGACTGTTGCCTACCTGACCCTGGATGCCAATGGTGTACATGCGGGAACCAGTAACGGCGAACTGTTCTTCATGCTCAAGGAAGACTGGCAGAGCAAGCCGACCGACTCAAAACCCGAGCAGGCCAGCACATCGACTGCCGCAGAAACCGGCCCTACGCCATCCAGACCGTCGACCTCCACCGCATCGGAAATACAGCCTGCCGAGGCTGGAACATCAGCGGCCGGGACATCAGCGGCTGGCAACTCGGAAACCACATCCGAGAGCGCTTCGAAATGGCAGAAGATAGAACTGCCCTACAAAGGCGAGATTTCCGGTCTTCGCACGGAAACGAACAATACCGTCAGCGTCACCTTCAAGGATCCACCCGGTGAAAAACCGGCTACCCAGCAGTACAAGAACAAAGAATGGCAAAACGTTGAAAGTCGCCCTGCCGATCAGAACGAGTTGAACAATATATTCGCAAGACTCGACAAGAGCATGGCAAGGGTGAGCATTCCCGGAGTCGGCACATTAAACTTTACCTCCAACATGCTGGGCCGTAGCGGTATAGAACAAAGCAATAAATCCAGCACGGCAGAGTTCACCAAGGCTTACGTTTTCAAGCCCGATCTGGAAGTGCGACCGGCCAAGAACGTAGTGAACTATATCGACCACAAGATCAATGGTCGGGACGGTCTGGCAAATGTCTACAATGCCCAGGCCCCCTTGTTCCATGACTTGAAGGAAATCCGCCAGGCACCGGGCAAGGCCCCGGAAGCCGGCCACGACCTGAAGACCCGCATCGCCAAACTGGATCTCGGAGAGGAAGGAAAGGCGCTGAGCGAAAGCCTGGAGTCCTTCCGTGAAGAGCTGGAAAACCATAGCCGCAAGGCGGTCATGACGCTGGGCGAGAAAGCCGGTTTGCTCAATCTTCATGGAGAACCCACGGAGAAAGGCAAGAAAGCAGCCAGTAAAATGGAGTCCGCGCCGCCAAAACGCAATGAACCCAAGAACGACCTGCTGGCACTGGCTCAGGGTGCTCTGGAAAAGGTCTCTCCGTCCTCGGATAACCCGACCGGTGCATTGCTCAAGTCCCTGCAGGGCATGGACCTGAAAATGAGACATCTGGATGCCGATACCCCAGCGGGCAAGCGTCGCCATGGCCACGATGACCATGCCCTGACCAAAGCCCGCCTGGCTCTGGATATCAAGACCCTCGATGATGTCGGAAAGCTGCTGGATAAAGCCGAAAAGCTCCCCGATGGTCCCGATAAAAATAACCAGATAAAGGCAATCAAAAACGAGTTGATCCATTTGCGCGACAAGACCTATGGCGACAATCCGATCAAGCACGTTTCGGACATGGGTTTCACCGAGCACTATCAGTTGGAAAAGTCTTACGACGGAATCAAGGCTTTCCTGAACGGTTTCCACAAGCCGGATCACGCCACCAGCGTCAACATGCGTGTCGCCACCGGCAGCAAGGATCAGGCCGAGCTGGCTGAGAAATTCAAGAACTCACTTAAACAGCTGGAATTTCCGGACGACGAGATCAGTCTTTCACGCAGCTACGGCATGACTTTGAGCACGCCCTTCATCGGCATTGCCAAACACGTGACAGGCCCCTTCCCCAGCGGGCAATACAGCAACACCCGCAATTACGCCTTCGCGGCCGAGCGCGGTGACAAGGGTGTGGAAGTCTATCTGTTGCGTGAGCGTGCCAACCTGCTCAGCGGGACCGTGGGAGCCGGCAAGGATGTCCTGCCGGATATAACAAGCGCCGGTGAATATGCAAAACTCACCACCCTGGACCTGGGCAATGAAAAACGTGGCGCGCTGGCCTTTCGCGTAGGAGGCGATATAACGCTTGCTGGTACCCACACCCAACGTACCGGTGTGGCATTTACAGTGCCGGATGAAAAGATCGATCAGTTCGTCGACAACCTGTTCACAGGCAAGCTGACAGCACTGGACGTTCTCAAGGAAGGCGCAAACCACAAGGCCCACGAAATGAAGCGGGTCAATGTCGACCTGACTGCCGGGGCCAACACCGAGTTCCGCGTACAACTGGGCATTTCGGATCATGACAGCAAACCATTGACAGCTTCTGCACGCTTCGGTGTCGGCTTCACCGCCAACGTCAATCTTGCCAACTTCACCTGGCAGAAACTCAGTCAGGAAAACGATACCAGTCGCATGGATGAAAAGTCCCAGAACAGGGTTCGTCTGCTCAATAACTTCAACGCAGGCGCTTTCGGCCGCGCCCAGCTTGTCGGCGGCCATACAAACCCGACCCCGAGCTCGGCCCCCGGCTCCCAGGCAATCACCAGCACCAACGGCATCACGGTAACCGCCTCCATTGACGACAAGACAACCAAGCGGATCAAGTTCCAGTTCAAGGAAGCGGCACCGCTGACCACGGCCAACGTGACCAAACTCGCCACCTCGTTGGGCGATGCGTTCAAGGACAAGGCTTCGAAGGCCGAGCTGACTCGACTGGCCGACCACACACAACCGGAATACAAGGACGCAAGCGCCAAGGAAAAGATCCAGATTCATCTGAAGGGGCTCAATGACTTCTTTGCCAGCAAGACACCGGAGAACGATGAGCAATACGCAGCATTGCGTTCTCTGAAACGCTCCACGGCCCAGCAGGAAGCTTCGGTCAACAAGCACAGCGTGCTGGACAATGGTCGCTTTGAAAGTAACTACACCAACCTGGCACGCCTGGACTCGCAGAACCTCACGTCCAAGATCATGAGCGTGATCTACGGCGATCATCAGACCAGCAACGCGGAAAACATCGCCAAGCTGATCGATCAGGACCCGGCACTCAAATCGCTACTCAAAGAGTTTCAAAGCCAGCCAGGCACCCTGGCACGGGTTCGCCTGGAGCCCAAGGACCACGTCTTCGACAGGGTCGATGCCGGCAGCCGGGATGGCACTCTCACGCAAAAGGAAATGTTCGAACTGCTCAGCAACCGCGACAACATGCGGATCCTGGCTATCTCGATCTTCAAGAGCGCAGCGCAGACCGAAGGTTTCACCACACCCACGCCATTGGTCAGTGCCAATAACTCAGCCTCAATGGCCGTGAACAAGACCCTGGCCAAGGTGAACTTCACCTATGGCGAGGATCAGGACAAACCCAAGGCGTATTTCGTGAACGGAGAGATTTCCAGAGCATCGGACACACAGAAAACCGTAGCGCAAGACCTGAAGAAAAGCGGGCTGGAACTCAAGAGCTAAACCGGCTCCCGTTCTTTGCTCACTGACGTAAAAACAGGCTGGCGGCGCAAGCAGAATTGCGCCACCAGCCTTCACCCGTTCTGTGCCTTACCTGCTCAAGGGAACCTTGAAAATGACTACCGCCTTTTATGCTCTCGAAGACTTTCCGCAACTGGCCAACCTGGTCGCACATTGCTCGGTGATCCAGGAAGAACTCGCGACTCTGGATGCTCCCCTGCTCGATATCGACCGTACCAACAAACAGCATCAACAGGTCCACGCCGAACTGACCGAACACCTGCAACAGGGCGGCGATTACGGCTGGCTCAAGGGCTGGGGTGCCGAAGGTGGCAATCGTGACTGGACACAATATGCGCTGCTGTTCAGGGACACGCCTATCGGCCCTGCCCAGGCAACAATGCCCCGCACTCTGGAGTTGTTCAAACCGCTCAAGGGCATAAAAGTCGTGGCCCTGGCCCGTATGGCACCTCACAGCTTCTTGAGCCTGCACCGTCACCCGGAACTGACAGGTGAAGGTCTGCTGCAGATGCACATCACCCTCAGCGCCGCCAACGAAGCCAACTACTCCTACCTGAACGTGGCAGGCGAGTTCTATCACCAGAAACCCGGCACAGGCGCGATTTTCGATGGTTCCCTGGACCACTTCGCTGTCAACGCCACGCCGGTTCAACGGACCATCATCTACATGGAGTTCGAGAAAGAGAAGTTCATGAAGCATTGATCGAAGTAAACGCTGTACCCCTCCCACAGCGCGTGCATACGCCTGTGGGATTTTTTGTGCCTGTTGTTTCACTTGTGGGAGGCAGCTTGCTGGCGACCGTCAGTTTGCCGTATGCCGTGTGGCCTTGGGCAAATGCAATGTGTCGGGAGCTACGGACTGTAAGGTTGATATGACGGATTTCAATCGCGCACTGAAAAGTTGTGAGTGCCGTCAGGGCGCAGCCTGCAAGGTGACATTCACTGAATGCACCGAGCCGTTTTCCAACAGGTTTTGATCTGAACGGATGCTCATCCTTTGGTGATTGCCATAGGGCTTACAGGCACTGATTACACACTGAGGATCGTGACATCGGGGGCCGGTAGTACACCTGTACTATCGAAAAGCTTCGAAGCGTCGAATACGATTTTTTTCACGATTCGACCCATTTCAGTAACTTTGAACGAGACGGTGTATGACAAGCATGATGAATGAACGGTCTGAGCCGCCGGTAGAGCTTTCCGTTCAGCCAACTGATGGCAAAGCTTTAAAAAAGGCAGCCATAAAACATGCGCTTGTCGCCGTTCTGCTGTCTTCATTGGTGGGGTGTACTTCGATTCCGAGTCAGGAGCTTAGTAGTGTAAAAGATGCCAAGGGTAAAGATGTCAATGAGGCCATCGCAAAACTTGCACCTCTGATGGGCAAGCCTGAATCTGTAGAGCCTGATCGTAAAAATCCGAAGAACACCTCCTATCTATGGAGTCGGTATAAGGGTACGTTTTCGGAAAATAAATACATGGGGTCTACTCATGACCGGAGCGCAGGGTATCTTCAGATTACAGATCAATACCAACAGAATACGTGGACGGAATATTGCTACGTCAAGGTCATCGCTGATCCTCAAGACATCGTAGTGGATTACGAGGTGGAAAACTGTGGTTTCATGGACGCTTTTTTTGGAAGTGGTGAACTTAAGAAAAATTGTCTTCTGTGTCAGCTGGCCGAGTGATTTTCAGTTCGGGATTGCAGCTCTCAGGCTTGCCAACACTGCATTGACCATACGGCAGCGCTTTGCCAGGACACCCTGCTGAATCGGCTACTGTCGCTGATAAAAATCCGGCATAAAAAAACGGGCTCTTCAGGAGCCCGTTTTGTTTCCCGCCTGATGCACGGTCAGTGCACGACCGGCCTGGCACCTGCTGCTTCCAGCAGACGATCAGCCAGCAATCGCACGATCCAGAAGGCTGTCAGCGAAGCATCGCCACGCAGCTCATCGGTACCGGCATCGCGTTTGAACTCCGACTCCAGGCTGTCAATGTAATTGTTCAGACTGAACTGGCCATTGACCCGGTTACCCGGCTTGTCGAGGGTGCTCTGCAGACGCTCGTTGACCAGAGCGATTGCACTTTCAAACGCCTGACGCTGGGCCGGAGTCAGGTAGCCGCCGTTGCGCACCAGAGACGACCAGGAGACCTCTTCAGGCTTTTGTTGCACGGCTGTCATATCAGACCTCCTTGTGGTTGGTAGAACCCGGCAGCTTGTCGTAAGGATGCTCTACGTTCTTCAGGTTGATGCCGCTGGTGGTCAGGTTCAGGCCTTCACTGTCGCTCTTCACGAAGGAGAACTTGCCGTTTTCAGCGTCGACGTTCTTCAGGTCCAGGTTCCAGTTGCCCTGCTGCCCACCGTTGGTGCGCATGAAGGTTCCGAAATCCTTGGCCTTGAAGTTGTCAACGCTCACGTTGGCGTCGGCATTGAGCTGGAAGATCTTGTCATTGGCGCCTTGGGCACTGCTGTTAGTGATGTTCAGGTTGGTGACTTTGGCACCGCCCTCGCCCTTCACGGTCAGCGCGTCTTCACCGACGTTGGTCCAGTGAACGTTATCGACGTTTACAGCCTTCTCGTTGGCAGCGCGGACATGCACACCGTCAGCGGCGTTTTCACCGAAGGTCACGTTTTTCAGGGTGGCACCTTCAGCCAGTTCGAAGATTGGCTTCTGCCCTTCACCCTGTCCGCCATCACCCAGGCTAGGGCCGGCAGTGAAGGTCTTGCCTTGGCCATCGAACACTTCGCCCGGGCCTACCTTGATCGTTTCGTTGACTACGGTCGGGCTACCCGAAGCAGTCGGGAAAGACACTGGAGTGGATGAGCCGGCAGAACCAGTGCCTGCAGTACCGCCAGTGCCAGGAGTCGTGGTCGGAGCTGTGCCACCGATGGATGGAGTGCTACCACCGCCACCGCCGCCACCACCTACAGACGGAGCACCGCCGCCACCACCGCCACCTACAGACGGAGCACCGCCACCACCGCCGCCACCTACAGACGGAGCACCGCCACCACCGCCGCCACCTACAGACGGAGCACCGCCACCACCGCCGCCACCTATGGACGGAGCACCACCGCCGCCACCACCGCCGCCCTTGCTTGAGGTGTCAGACGGCTGGTTGAAGGTTTCCGGATGGCTGTCCATGAACTGGGCGATCATTTCCAGCAGCTCTTTGAGCTTGCCGTCCTGGGATACCTGGCCACCGCCATCGGAAGACGGCTGGATCGCGTTATCCAGAGAACCGCCACCCAGACTTTTCATCAGCGTGTTGACCAGATCTTCGACGCTGCCCGAGCCACCGCCCGCGCCCTGAGTACCGCCCAGGCCCTGGCCTGAACCCAGACCTTCAAGGCCCTTGGTACCGCCGCCACCACCGCCTGCACCGCTGACCGGCGAGCCCGAACCGGAACCTGTACCACCACCGCCTTCGCCAGTGCCCGACGAAGAGTCGGAGCCGCCGAGAATTTTTTCAAACAGAGCCATCAAAACCTGAGTCAGAAGCTCTTTGGAGGATTCGTCACCGGTGCCGTTCGCACCCTTGGAGCTGTCCCCTTTCTGGTCGCCGCCTTGCAGGGACTGCAGCAGGGAATCGATGTCGCTCTGGCCCGACTTGCCAGCCTGACCCGCACCAGAACCCGAACCTGCGCCAGCACCACCGCCAGAGCCAGAACCGAGCAACATTTCAGCCAGCATGCCGGCCAGTTGTTCCAGAGCGGATTGTCCGCCCTGCCCCGTGGCAGCACCTGCCGTAGCCCCACCCAGACCACCGGATAGTCCCGAAAGACCGGAAAGACCACTTTGGGAAAAACCCGAAATACCCGCGATATCAGCCATTTTCTACCTCGTTCCTTCATTGAGAGTGTCCGGAGTACGGCAATCGATGCCGTTCTGGCCGGGGGTGGTGCCATCAAGAGGGTCGACCTCGTAGTGGCACTCACCGTTGTGTGGCAACAGCCGACAGACGGTTCCCAAAACAACTCAATTCAGTAATGGCTGGACGGTGGTGCGGGTGTGCTGGACCTGCGCGATGAAACCGTTGACCAGATCGCAGAACTGGCCTTCGTCGAGACGAGACAGTTCACGCTGGGTGCACAGACGCAGTTCCTGCTGATCGAGGGCCAGCCAGCAGCCACGCAGACTTGCAACATCAAAGTTGATGTTGAGCAGGCGCTGCATGTTTTCCTGGCTCTTGCGCACTTGGCCCAGACTGCAATGAATAACCACGTTGTCACTGAGTCTGGGCACTTCGATAACGGCGGCTTGACGGTTCTGGTTGTCATACAACGCACAGACACCGTTTTGGAGGGTTAAAGATGTACCAAGTGTTTCACTAAGACGAGCAATAAAACGTTGCGCATCGCGTTGGGAGTTCGCCATTGAATTTTCCTCAAGTTTGTCGTTGCTCAAAATGGATCCATAGCGACAACTGAGTGGAAAATTAATGGCGAGAGGTTCCTGCTGGAATAAATATTCTGAATCTAGTGTTTAAAACCCGTCAATGTGAGGAACTCACTGAGCAGGCCATGCAAGCTTTCTTCACGTCGATAATCACGGCCCAGTTCATGCCAGACGACGAACCGCTGCTGGTTGTCCAGACAGAGATAGTAACCGTCATAGGATTCGACGTTCTCGAAGCGCCGCTTGAGCGTGTCGGAAAACAGGTTGGGCCGCTGTGCCTGACGCTCTATCATGAGTGCCAGGCCCCAGCCCACGCTGTCTCTGCGATACACGAAATCGATGCCCGGGGCCCATTGCCAGGTGCTCGGCTGCTGCTCGCCGATGCTGACAAGAAAATCTCGCTGGTCGGTACTACGCAGAATCGTTTCAGTCATTCAAATGTACCGTAGTGTATTCAGTTGCGTCGTTACGCAGTTCTGGAGCCCACCAAACTTTAAGGCCGGAACTATTGGCGTCAACTTGCTGGCATTCACTGGCAGAACAAGATGATTGCATTGTCGCACAAGCACTCAACAATAGAGTAACAATAAATAAGGCACCTGCATGTACCAACTTCATTTCGGAATCTCCCTACAAACGGACTGTACTGAATTCGGCCCTGAAAAGTACTGTATTAATGGATTGTGTCGCTATTTAAACAATAGATGTCACTGTGCCAGAAAGCTTTCTCCGTCACATCTGTTTCAAGGCGGCAGTATTGATACTCGGGCCGGGCTGTTCGGTGTCGCAATGGTCGCCACTGGTCGTGTTGCCACAAACACTTCAGTTGATTGACCCGGCTGAAGACGCCCAGCCGGTAACATTGTTACAGCAAGTGTCCGTCCACCCGAACAGGACGCCAGAGAGAAATCCTGAGCCTTGCTGCTGTTGTTACGTACGACTCCGACAGCAATATCGAAGCCATCACCACCAAACCATTGGCCTCGCGCAGGATCAATCGAAAACCCGTTCCCCACTCTACACAGATCCCCCAGACGCACACCAGACGGTGCCTCTTTAACATCACTGGGGATACGTCCCTTGACCAGATCGGCAAAGGCGTTGGAAATGGCTGCTTTCTTCCGGTCCCGACTGTTGGGCGAACCACTGAGGGCCAGCGCCTTGTCGAGTTGCGGGCGATTTTCTGTAGCGATGTAGCGCGCCGGATCTATCTGGTCGCCAATCAGCCTTGGCGTGAGGATGAACAGACGTTCGCGTCGCGACACTTCCTGGCGCTTGGAGGTGAACAGCGATCCCAGAACAGGCAGGTCTCCCAGCAACGGAACCTTGTCGTGATGCTGGCCGGTTTCATCGACATGAAAACCGCCAATCACCAGCGAGCGGTTTTCACTGATGACCGCCTGGGTACTGACCGTGCCTCGTTTCACATCCGGAGTCTCGCCGTCACGGGAACGGTCGAGCTGACCGTCCTCGATATCGATGATCAACTGGAAACGACTGGGCTGCGCACCGGCAATGGTACGAGGGATGACTTGCAGGCTGGTCCCGGCGGTAACCGATTGCACGTTGGCGACCCGTTCACCGGTGGCAGTGATATAGGCGGTGCGGCTGAAATCGATCACGGCCGGCTGGTTTTCCAGGGTCAACACCGAAGGCCTGGCGATCACCGATGCCACACCCTGCCCCTCCAGAGCCTGAATATCGGCAAAGAAGCGATCGAAGTCATTGATGGAAAGCGTGGCCGAACCACCGGTCAGGAGGGAACTGCCAAAGTTTACCGAACCTGCACGCGCCGACCAGCGGGATTCCAGGGCGCTCAGTTGAGTACGATCGATGTCCAGAATGATTGCGTCGATTTCCACCAGATTGCTCGGCTGGTCCAGTTGCTGGATCAGTTGCTGATACATTTCGCGCTTTTCCGGCGTGTCGTAGATCAGTACCGCATTGTTGCGCACATCGGCGACCACCTTGCGATTGCTCGAAGTCTTGCCAGGCTTCGGCTTGTCACGGGAAGCGGTGCGCTCTGTGGCCAGATTGATGATCTTGTTGCGGCCGATATCGGCCATGCCCTGCAAGGCCTGGATATTGGCCATCGGGTCCTGGGGTGAAGGCGGTACAACCTGTTTGCTGTCGAGCAGGCCATCGAGCAGGGTCGCGACACCGGGAATGGTGATGCTCTGCTCCCGATAGTGGATATCGCGATCGGCCACGGCGGCGTAACGCAAGGAGAACATCATGACCTGCTGCTTTTCTTCAGGCTTGACCTTCTCCTTGCTGAAACCGCGAATCAGTTCGACATAGCGAGCCGGGCCACTGACCAGCACCACGCCTTCATCCGGCAGTTCACCCCAGCCGAAACGTTTGTCCAGCAGGCCGATATCGGTCAGCGCCTGCTTCAGATCGGGGGCGGCATCGGAAGACACTTCCAGCCGTTGCGAGACTTGCCCCGACTGTGGGCTCACGTACAACTTGCCGTTGTACAGGAACCACTGAAATTGATGTTCCAGGGCCATGCGATCCAGGAACTCCTGGGCATTGCCGGCGCGAATCTTTGCATCCACCACACCACTGACACCATTCATCTCCAGGCCTACGCCATAGGAGCTGGCAAAATCCTTCAGCACAGTGCTCAAGGGCGTCTGGGATGCCTCGTAGGCATAAGCGGACTGGCGCCACTCTTCAGGTACCGCAGCCATGGCCACCTCTGCCTGCATGCACAGCAGTGCAAGACAGCACAGTCGTTTCAAGCATTGCTTAAACATAAGAGCCTCTCAGTGCCATAGGCCGCATGAATTGCCTTGGCGGGGTCACCTTCCTGGGTTCAAGCATCGATTCCCAGACATCGCGCTGGTTGACCAGGTCTTCGATGTCATGGATGACCAATGCCGTACTCTGAAACTGCTGGTATTGCACAAGGCACAGGTGGCTGGTCTCGGGATCCAGTGCCAGCGCCCCGCGAAAGCGCCTGATGCTGGGTCCGGAAAGGCGCAATGCGGCTTCGAGCCCCGCATCGCCACCGCGCCATGCCGCGCTCAACGGCGCGAGATAAATCAGCCCTGCATTGCTGCGTTTAACGCTTAACGGCTGCTGATCGATTTGCAACAGCAACACAGGTTCGTTGCTGTCGAGCCAACGCTCGACAGCAACGATCAGATCAGCGGATTTCATTGATGATGGCCTTGGCCAGGTTGTGCTTGACCACAATTTCCTGGTTCACAGCCCAGCTGGCAGTCGAAGACTGCCGGATAGCCGAGTTGAAGGCGTGCCAATCATCCGGAGAGAAGGCGTCCAGACTCAGTGCAGCCGAGTCCAGGTCCTTTTGGGTGTTTTCGAAGTTGTTGTCGAGACGGCGTCTGAGTGCATCGGAAGAAAGCATGGTGATACTCCTGGTTCGGGGACTCATGACTGAGTGGAAAGCGCAGGAGTTTGGTTCCAGAAGATTCCGATCAAGGCCAGACATGGCGCTGCAGGGCGTTCCAGCTCAGGCTGAAATCCCCATGCTCGGTGCGCAGGCTGATGGCGTCGGGTTCAAGATTCGGATCACCGCGCAAGGTCCAGCCCAGTTGCCCCTGCTCTTCCAGACTCTGGGCCAGCAGTGTTATCCGGTCGGGATGGCAATAGATCAGGGCCGATTCTTCGTTGGGGCTGGCCGAGGTCAGTTGCCGCAGGACTGCGCTGACTTTCTGGCCGTCCGACAATTCGCCCAGCACAAGCTGCAGCGCCTGCTGCACCAGATCTTCTGCCGCCTCAACGACCGTTGCCAGTGTCCGCTCCCGTTGCTCGCGCAGATCATCGAGCAATGACTGGGCCTGCTGCCAGACCTCGGCACGGGTTTGCTCTTCACAGCGCTGGCGCAGCGCCTCGGCCTCAGCTTCGGCAGTGTCGAGAATTTCCCGAGCCTGGGCACGAGCATCTTCCAGCAGTTCTTCTGCCAGCAGACTCTGCTCAAGCACTTCACGGCGCAGAAGCGGCTCGTTAACCGTGGAACGGTTACTGGTAAGCGTCAGACTGCGACTGGTCAACATGTGGACTTCCCTCAATGCTGTTGCTCAAAACGTACCCACCCACGGCCTGCCACAAGGCACACAATCTGGCTTTGGGGATGTCATCCAGTGACAGGCATTCGGCCTGCCCCACCGCATCGCGAGCGAACCTGACCCGCAGTCGCTGCCAGAGCCGGTCACCGACCCAGGCTTTCAACAGGCCAAGGCCCGCAACTCGAGACTGCCGGGCATCCCAGTGTTCGGGCAGCCAGTGCCCGGGTTGCAAGGCCCTGCCCAGCCGCCGACACCAGAGCCAGGCCGGTTCGTCCAGGCTGTCGGGGCGCGGCATGCGACTGCCGGCACAAATGCCTGCACACAGTTCGAGCGCCAGCGCCCATTGCTCATCGTTCAGATCCAGCAAGGGCAACAACAGGGCATCGGGTGCAGGCGGAAGGGTCGACGTCATGCCCAGATAGCGGTCGACCAATGTGTCGTCGACCTGCCCCAACAGCTTCAGGGTTGAAGCGTTCATGCCAGCCGAATCGTGCAGTTGCCAACTGTCATGGGCCTGACGCCAGCCCTGGGTCCACCAGCATACCCAGGCCAGCGCCTGCGGCTCGCTCACGTTCATTTCGGCGGTTCCGTCGCTACAGCAGGACCTGGTCGCGGCATGAAGCGCTGTCGCCATTGTGGATTGAGTGCCCACAGGCCAGCCAGCATCAGAGCGATTCCGAACGTACAGAGCACCGCCATCCACTGCCAGAACTCCATGCGCTCGCGCGTCATGGTGAACGGCCCGAAACTGACCATCGGCACCGACTCCTGATAGCCCTGAGAAGGAACGAACACCACAGCCAGCTTTTTCTCGTCCGCATTGGCCATGCCCGGAATACTGCTGGCAACCATGCGCCGTATGCGCGGCAATATGCTGTCGGGTTCAAGATCATTGCGGTATTTGATGAACACCGCGGCCGAGGCCGGCTGAACCGGCTCCCCCGGCGCGATGCGTTCAGGCAGTACGACATGCACCCTGGCAACCACGACACCATCGATCTGCGACAGGGTCTGCTCCAGTTCCTGAGACAGGGCATATATATAGCGCGCCCGCTCTTCCATGGGAGAGGAAATGACCCCCTCCTTGCGGAATACTTCCCCCAGAGTGGAGCGTGACCGGCGAGGCAGGCCTACGGCCTCCAGCACCCGCACGGCCCGGGAAATATCCTGCGTGGAAACCAGGACTGCAACGCCACCCTTGTCCAGGCGCTTTTGCGCGTCAATGTTTTTACCCGCAAGCTCTGCCAACACTTCGTTGGCATCCTGCTCGGTCAGATCGCGATGCAGCTCCATACGGTCGCCGCAGCCAGCCATCATTAACGCCAAAAGCATAAGGATGGCCAGCCTGATTGCCTTGGGGTGCATAGTCGGGCCTTTTATTGCAGACTGGTCAGTTTTTCCACAGTCTGGGCTGCCTTGCTCACCAGCTTGGCGCTGAGCAGGCTTTCCAGGTAAAAGGAAGACAGGGAACGGTTGGCATCCATCGCCATTTTCGGGTCACTCGAGCGAGCGGCTCGCTGCAGGTCCCGATCAACCTTTTCCGACTCTTTCTGGTAAGCGGTCGATGCCTTGGAAATGGGCGATACCAGCATTTGCGAATCGCTGGCGGGCCTGGTGTCTGCAGTGCGCATGGCGGCATTGAACCAGGCAATGTCCGCCTCGGCAGGAGTGGAACCAGACGGTGGCGATGTCACCTCTGTCTCGAAGAGGCCAGAGTGATGAGTGGATACGCGAGTAACGGCCATGTTTGCTTTCTCCTGCCAAGACGAAGTTTTTTACAGATCAACCGCGATAGTCGGTGACGCTTTGCTGAACGAGAACGGACAGAACGTTGCCTGCCGCAATGCTCGCATCGGTCTTCAAGGTGTTGCCGGCACCACCGTTCTGGAAGTTCTGCTCCGCATTGGGAAACAGGCCGCCCAGCGAGTTGCCTTGAGCGCTGTCCTTGATTTCGCCCTTGATCATGTTGATCGCTTTCTGGAACTGCTCGCCTTCGGCCTTGGACATGACGTTGTCACCCTCGGAGAGCTCGCCCATCCAGTCCTTTGACTTGCCGTCCGGTTTTCCGAACTCTTCCGGATGCATATCCATGAAGCGCGAGATCTCCTTGAGAACGTCTTTGTCCTCGAAGTTGAAGCTCATCTGGCCGCTTTTGGCATTCGGGGCAGTGTTGGGAGTCAGCAGATTGTCGAGTTTTTCCTCGCCCAGGCTACCCAGCAATGCGGCCAGCAGTTCCTGAAGACCGCCACCGGAAGCTCCGTTACTGGCTGTCGGCGAACTGCCACAGCCCGACGAAGAGCGTGTGGCAGTGTTGTTGCCGGCATTGAAACCCGAATTGCCAGTGCCGAAACCCGAACCGCCCGAGACGTTCTGACCTTTGGAGCCACCGCTGAGGAATTCGTTGATCAGGCCTTCCAGTCCCTTGGTAAAGGACTCTTTCTCACTGCTGTTGAGGTACTTGTCTTCCGACAGCTCGTCGCGCCAGCCATTGACCTTGCCATTGGCGTCGTGCGGTTTTCCGAATTGGTCGGGATTGCGATCCATGTAGTCGGCAACCATGCCGAGCAATGGATTATCGGTATCGCGAATGTTGGCGCCGCTACCGGACTTTTCGAACATCGTATCGCCCAGCAATGAAGCGATCTTGCCAGCACTGCCGTTGGAGTCGGACTGCATGGCAGACATTTGCGTGCTCGCAAAAGTACTCTGGAAAGTGGTGCCTTGTGCAGCGCCTATCGAAGAAGAAGGAATCATGTGTTTACTCCCTGGAAATCGAACAGGTTGAAGCCCTCCTGGCATGAACCAAGAGGGCGCGGCAACCACTTAGTAGTTGATCGCCTTACCGGTTTGCTGAGCAGCGTTCTGCGCCTTGGTGGCAGAATCCTGGTAGGCGCTGGCGATACCGTTGATGGTATCTGTTTGCATTTTGTTCGATTGGGCTTCGGCGTTCATCATTGTGGTTGCAGCAGCAGTGGAGTCCATCAGGGTCATTGCGGACATCGAAGCGCCGAGGGAAGCAGTACCAGCCATAGTTATTACTCCTGATCATCGAGATGGTTTGGACACCGAATTGGTGTTCGAACATTGAGTGGTCGATTTTCAGAAGCGGTTCCATGCGAACGCATGAATGAGGAAACAAATAAGAAACTATGGCTCCGGGGAGTTGATGCTGAGACTTTTCATGCGGTGATAAAGGGTGCGTCGGGGGATGCCCAGTTCACTGATCACAGACTCGATACACTTGGGATGACGCGACAGACAATCCTGAATGAGAGCTTTTTCGAACTGGCGAAGATACCCCTTCAGATGAATATTACCTTCCAGATTCGGATCTTCGTCGGTGCCCAGCGGTGACATGCCCAATACAAACCGCTCTGCTGCGCATTTGAGTTCACGGATATTGCCGGGCCAGCGGTGGCTGAGCAGACGATTGAGCACTGACGGATCGCGCTGGGGAATCGGTTGATGGTGCTTGTGAGCGGTTTCCATGACGAAACGCTCGAACAACGAAGGAAGATGGTCCAGACGTGAACGCAGGGTAGGCAACTGGATCTTGATGACGTTCAGGCGAAAAAACAGATCGCGTCGAAACTTGCCCTCCTCTACCAGTTTTTCCAGCGGCGTCTGTGTCGCGACGATCACCCGCAGGTTCAGCGGCACGAAGCGCGTCGACCCCAGGCGCTCTATTCCGCGCATTTCCAGCACGCGCAGCAGCTTGGCCTGGAGCAACAACGGCATGCTGTCGATTTCATCCAGATAGAGTGTCCCGTTGTGGGACGCTTCTATATAGCCTGCCCGCGACTTGGATGCGCCGGTGTATGCACCTGCCATGACCCCGAAAAGCTCACTCTCGGCCAGTTGCTCGGGCACGGCGGCACAGTTGAGTGCGACCAGCGGACCTTCGCGACCCGACAGCTGGTGAATCCGGCGTGCCAGGGTGTCCTTGCCGGTGCCCGTCTCCCCCTCCAGCACCATGTCGACGTTGAGCGGAGCCGCCTTGCGGATAAACGACTGCAGCGTGCCAAAGATATCGAGGACCTCATGCTCCATCTGCGAAGAGTCAGTATTCATAAAGCCCTCATCCATCCATCTCCTTGCGATGATAAACACTTCCGCTGAATGTCAGGAATACCCTCGCAGACGGATCTCGACACTCTGCCGACGACCGACACCGCGAAACGGGTACTTTAAATTAACGTCCAGCAATTATCTCGTTTTGATTTTCTATTAAAACCATTGATTTCTCGGTAAGGCACCGGATGACAGTCAACATGTAAAAAAGCAAGACGAAAGCATCATTGCCACGCAGCAGTTCTTCAACTTTGCAAGTCTTTTAAGAGCCCGGATTTTTATGGCAGGCAAAGTGCGTTCTTATTCGGTTTTCCGAACGCGTAATAAAACCGTCGTATATTTCTGGCACATGTTCCACCTTGATTCATATACATGTCCTGCAGTCTTTAACAAGTGCACGCAGAAGCGCCCTGTGACGCTCCGTGTACCAAAAGGAGCACAAGACCCTACATATTCCAAAAAAGAATTACAAGATTCCTTTATATTCTTTTTAACATCACCCATGAGCTGCAACACTCACCACAGAATCATCCATAAAGTGTTGAGAACTCATGAAAAAATTGACTGCCATTACTGCTCTGTCCCTCGCCGTGCTTTCCGGTCTGGCCCACGCCGATCGCCTGGAAGACATCAAGAAGTCCGGTGTGCTGAGGGTCGCTGCTTTCGACAGCAATCCGCCGTTCGGTTTTGTAGATGCAAAAAGCAAGCAAATAGAGGGCCTGGACGTGGATTACGCCAAGGCCATCGCCGACAAGCTGGGCGTGAAGCTGCAATTGCAGCCTACAAACCCTGCAAACCGGGTACCGCTGCTGGTGGCCAACAAGGTCGATCTGGTTCTGGCCAACTTCACCATCACCCCGGAACGAGCCGAGCAGGTGAACTTCAGCATCCCCTACTTTTCTTCGGGCCAGCAGTTCATCGTCAAGAAAGGCACGCTCAAGAATCAGGATGACCTGAACAAGTGGCGCGTAGGCGTCGACAAGGGCACCGTCAACGAAGGCGTGCTGCGCGAGAAATTCCCCGGTGCCAAAGTCATTGCCTACGATGATACGCCCTTTGCCTTCACCGCATTGCGCAACGGTAACGTGCAGGCCATCACTCAGGACGGTCCGAAACTGATCGGTCTGCTGGCCAACGTGCCGGACAAGGACAAATACGAAGTCCCGCCTTTCACCATCTCCAATGACCTGATCGGAGTCGGAATTCCGAAAGGCGAAACCGCACTGACCGAGTTCGTCAACCAGACGCTGGTGGAACTGGAGTACAAGGGCCAGGCGCAGAAAATCTATGACACCTGGTTCGGCCCGAACACCCCGACACCTCTGGCTCGCCTGTTCAAGATCGGTGACAAGAGCTGATCGCACTGACCCGCTTTTCAACAGCCCGCTGCGGACAACCCGGCGGGCTCTTTCAATTCTGGATGGATGTTGCATCTGATGTTCGGTGAACTGCTGGGCCCGCAATACCTGCATCTGTTGTTCGATGGATTTCTGCTCACACTGCACCTGTCGATCCCGGTCTGCGTGATCGCCACAGCACTTGGCTTTCTTGTCTGCCTGGCACGTATTTCCTCTTCGCGTCTGTGGTCCTGGCCTGCACGGGGCTATCTGTCGCTGTTTCGCAATACCCCCCTGCTGGTGCAGCTGTTCTTCTGGTATTTCGGGGTCAGCGCCCTGTTGCCCGAAGAGCTGGTCAGCTGGCTGAACATGCCTCATGAAATAAACCTCGCCGGGCTGCTGATCGAATGGCCGTCATTCGAGTTCATTGCCGGTTTCTGGGGCCTGACGCTCTATAGCAGTGCATTCATTGCCGAAGAGTTCCGTGCCGGTGTCGCTTCGGTGCGTCCCCAGCAGCGTACCGCCGGACAAGCTCTGGGGCTGCGCCCCGCGCATGTCTGGCGTTATGTCGTGCTGCCTCAGGCAGTACGCACCGCGCTTGGGCCATTGCTGGGGCAATACATGAATGTGCTGAAAAACTCGTCGCTGACCATGGCCATCGGCCTGGCCGAACTGTCCTATGCCTCGCGTCAGGTCGAAACCGAAACCTTCAAGGCTTTCCAGGCCTTCGGTATCGCGACCTTGCTGTACATCGTGAGCATCGCGCTGATCGAAGCCATCGGCCAGATGATCCAGCACAGCAAGCGTTATCGCCAGGGAGCGGCCTGACCATGGACTTTTCAGTCATAAGCGACAACTTCACCTACCTGATGGTGGGCGCGTATCCGGACGGGCCACTGGGCGGTGCGGCACTGACGCTGATCCTCAGTCTGCTGTCAGGCGTTCTGGCCGCAGTATTGGGCCTGGTACTGGGCGTGGCTCTGGTGCTGGTACGTGGCCGGACACGCTGGATATTGCTGGGCGTGCTGGGTTTCTTTCGCGCCATTCCGGTGGTGATGCTGATTTTCTGGACTTACTTCCTGCTGCCGATTCTGTTCAACGTCGATGTCCCGGCCTTGTTCACCGTGGTCTGCGCCCTCTCGCTGATTGGCGGTGCCTATCTGGCGCACTCCGTCCACTCGGGCATCCTCAGCCTGTCTTCAGGCCAGTGGGCGGCAGCCAAGGCGCTGGGCATGAGCCCATGGCAAGTGCTGCGTCTGATCATCCTGCCCCAGGCACTGCCGATCATGCTGCCTTCGTTCCTCAATCAATGGATCTCCCTTATAAAAGATACCTCGCTGGCCTATGTGATCGGTGTCGGGGAGCTGTCGTTCGTGGCGACTCAGGTCAGCAACCGGGTCATGGTGTACCCCACCGAGATTTTCCTGTTCATCGCTCTGGTGTACTTCATTATCTGCTCGGCACTGGATCTGGTGGCCAATCGACTCACGGGTAGCGGAAGCGCGAAAAAAAGCTGAAAAAATAATCGGATTCTGTGCGCTTATTCGCGAATTCAGGATCCATTTTCAGCCCTTTAAAGGTCATCGGACAGGTACATTTCACGAGCTGTTCATAAAATAACCACACAGCCACAGGCCACGTAGAACGTGGCTTACAAAAAGTTACCCACAGACATACCCACGTTTTCCGTGGACAACTTTTCAAAAATTCCGGACCTGAAAAACACCGGCGAGCGCAAGTCAAAATTCATCGGCGGTGTGAAGTTTTTTGCACGCCCTTCCCTCACCCGACGATTGGGCAAGGCTATGCAATCCAGGCATATGCTTATGCCTTTTTGACTGTTGCCTGCGATGCACCCGTTCTCTGAAATAAGCGCTTTTTCGAGGCGGCCTGCAGATGGAACAACGTTGTGAAGTGGCTGTTCTCGGCCTGGGTGCCATGGGCGCGGCAACTCTTTATCAACTGGCCAAGGCCGGGGTCAGTGCCATTGGCGTGGATCGCCACAGCCCGCCACATACCTGTGGTTCCAGCCATGGCGATACGCGCATTACCCGTCTTTCAGTCGGTGAAGGCCCGCAGTATCTGCCGCTGGTGCGCAACTCTCACGCCATATGGCGTGATCTGGAGGCGCTGTCCGGCGAGGCTCTGTTCGAGCAATGCGGCGTGCTGGTGATGAGCTCTCACCCGGCTTACGACCCGCAAGACCCGCAGGACTTCACCCACAAGACCATCGAACTGGCCAGGGCCTACGGCGTGCAACACGAAGTTCTGTCGGCACAATCCATTCGCCAGAGATTTCCACAGTTCGCACCGGTACTGGATAACGCCATCGGCTACTTCGAGCCGGACGGCGGTTATGTCCGGCCAGAGCGCTGCATTGACGTACAGCTCAAACTGGCCAAAGCCCAGGGTGCCAGGGTGCTGACGGACGAAACTGTCACTCACTTGCAGACGCATGGCGAAGGCGTACGCATCACGACCGATAAAGGTTCGATTCTGGCCGACAAGGTAGTCGTCAGTGCAGGCATGTGGTCTGCCGACCTGCTCGGAGCGCCTTTCGATCGATTGCTGAGGGTCTGTCGGCAAAAGCTGTTCTGGTTCGAACTGGCAGAACAGGCTGTCTTCGCGCCTGTCTCACCCAGCTTTATCCTGACCCACGGACCGGGTGAGGTGGATATCAACTACGGCTTCCCGCCGCTTGCCGGCGAAGGCAGCATGAAGATGGCTACCGAGCAATACGTCGACGTCTCGCAGCCCGAAACCCTGGAGCGAAACATCACGGCTGCAGAGGAGCAGGAAATGTTCCAGACCCAGGTCAGCGGCAAGATAGCCGGGCTGACCTCCAGAGTCGTCAGATCCTCCGTGTGCGCCTACACGGTGACACCGGATTACCACTTCATCATCGATGAACACCCACGGCTGAAAAACGTGACCGTTGTATCCGCCTGCTCGGGACACGGTTTCAAACACTCTGCCGGACTTGGGCAAGCGTTGGCCCAGCGTTGTATTCATGGAAAGAGTGATGTGGACTTGTCTGTGTTTTCGCTGGAACGCTTCAAGTTGCACTAGTTGCATAACAGGCAGCCTGTACCGGTGGTGAAAGTCGGAAAAACTTGCACCACCTCAACAAGCAACTTTTATAAAACATCATCCGCACCTGTTCATAAAACCTGAAAGCCTTGCATATTGAAAAAAGCGAAACCCGGCGAGACTTATATCAAGGGAACCTAACTAAAAATCAGCACGCCTCAAATAAATAACACAGAAAAATTTCAGTGCTGCTTACAGTGTTAATAGTTGAGCCTTGATGATTCAACGACACTAACTTTACTGTTGTCACTCCCTGTTGAAGTAAAAACCTTCAAGACCGAAAAACATGCACGAAGCCAACACAATCGCGCCAAAAACGGACAGTTCGGTCAGTTTTTCGCACACGTGCTTTTTTCATCCGCGCATCAAGGATGGCGGTCGACATATCGGGAAAAAGGAAAAATCGAGCGCGCCTTCGACAGCCACTTCCAGAAAATGTTCAGAATGACCGCCTATCCTGTCAAAGTTTTTTTCGAATAAACACTCTATTTCCAGACAGCACGCACAAGGAAGTTTTCAGCAAAAACACAGACGTAATCCCCTCTCGATGGTCGATTCACAAGAACAAGAAACAGCTGACTTACTCATGGGAGACGACAGCGATTTATTGAGTTGTGATTATTCTGGCCAACCGGGTCGAAGATAACCCGGTGCCTGCCATACCCGGAAAGCCAGCCCTTACCAGACTGCAATATGCGAGTCGGCGCGTGGTTCCGTACCGCCACACAGCACACCGGTATCAGGATCGCGCACGATGATCTGGCCACGGCCATAACCGACCAAATCACACGCAATCTCGATCTTATGCCCTCTTCTGGCAAGCGACAGGGCCAAATCCCGGGAAGCCGCAGGTTCGACGCCCACTTTCATGCCTCCCAGCCATTGCCAGCGTGGCGCATCGAGCGCCGATTGGGGATTGAGGCCAAAATCCACCAGGTTCATCACCATCTGCACATGCCCTTGGGGCTGCATGTAACCGCCCATAACCCCGAATGGCCCGACAGGTTGACCTTCTCTGGTCAGAAATCCCGGAATGATCGTGTGCAGAGTCTTTTTACCTGCCACCAGAGCATTGGAGTGCCCGGGGTCCAGACTGAACTCCTGGCCACGATTCTGCAGCGCGATGCCGCTGTCGGGCAGCACAATGCCTGACCCGAAACCGTGATAGTTGCTCTGGATATACGACACCATATTGCCCTCGGCGTCTGCCGTTGCCAGGTAGACGGTGCCGCTTGAATGCGGTTCGCCCGGCGTCGGCGCAAGGGCTTGTTCGCCGATCAGCTCGCGTCGTTTTTGTGCGTAGCCTGTGCTCAACAGATCGGCAACTGCCACACGCATATATTGCGGATCGGTGATGTAGTGCAGCCCGTCACTGTAGGCGAGTTTCAGGGCCTCGATCTGACGGTGCCAGGTTTGCTGGCTGTCACGATGATCGAACTCGAACCCTTGAAGGATTTGCAGGGTCATGAGTGCGATCAGGCCCTGACCGCTGGGTGGAATCTCCCATACGTCATAGCCGCGATAATTGACGCTGATGGGCTCGACCCAATGGGGACGATAGTTCTGCAGATCCGTCAGCCGAAGATAACCACCGTCGGCCTGTGACCGGGCATCGAGTCGGCGGGCGATGTCACCTCGATAAAAGCTTTCGCAACGGGTCGCTGCCAGCTCGCTCAAGGTCCGCGCCTGGGCAGGGTTACTGAATATCTCGCCCGCCTTCGGCGCCTTGCCATCGATCAGGAAAGTATCGAACCAGGCCTGCATGGCTGGCTCACGCCGGGTGCTGAACCGCTCGAACGCGATCTGCCATTGATGGGCGACTACGGGAGAAACCGGAAAACCTCCCTCGGCAAGTCTGATCGCCGGTTGCAGCAAATCGGCAAAGGGCAAACGGCCAAACCGGGTCGACAGTTCGGCCCAGGCCGACGGGCAACCGGGTACGGTTACGGGCGTCCAGCCGTATAAAGGCATTTCCGTGTGGCCGGCAGCCTTGACGGCCTCGATGTTCAAACCGGCAGGTGCATGACCACTGGCATCGAGTCCATGCAACTGGCCTTTGACCCAGACCAGGGCAAACGCATCGCCACCGATACCGCATCCGGTCGGCTCGACCACCGTCAAGGCCGCCGCCGTGGCAATGGCGGCATCGATTGCGTTGCCCCCCTTGCGCATGATTTCGATCCCCGCCTCGGCAGCCAGCGGTTGCGACGCGGCGACCATGCCACGCCGGGCAAACACACTCTGGCGTTGGGATGCATAAGGATATTGATGAGCGGAAAACGTCAGCATAAGAGTGCCTCCGGCAGGACCCGGCTCAAAAAGGCCCTGGTACATGGATTGTCGGTTTGCTGAATATCCGGGAAGGTGGGCATTGCTCGATGGGCTTTGTCTGGTCGAGCAACGCCCCATATTGAGGCCTTGAGTGACCTGATGCCGCCCGGCCCCATGACCGGACGGCTTTACAAGCTTAGACCTGGAATTGCTTGGTGATATGACTCAGGTTTGTCGCCAGCTTGGACAACTCTGCTGTGGCGATGGTCGTCTGGTTCGCGCCCTCGGAAGTCTGAGCCGACAGGTCACGAATGCTCACCAGGCTTCTATCGACCTCTCGCGCCACCTGAGCCTGCTCTTCGGCTGCGGTGGCGATCATCAGATTGCGCTCGTTGATCTGGCCGATGGAGTCGGTAATGGCCAGCAATGCCTGCCCGGCACCATTGGCCAGTTGCAGCGTGTTGTGGGCCTGATGACTGGTCTGCTCCATGGCCGTCACCGCCTGATGCGTACCGGTCTGGATCGAACTGACCATCTGCTCGATTTCCCGGGTCGATTGCTGGGTGCGATGCGCCAGCGCCCTCACCTCATCGGCCACCACGGCAAATCCACGACCGGCTTCGCCCGCCCGGGCCGCTTCGATGGCAGCATTGAGTGCCAGAAGGTTGGTTTGCTCGGCGATGGCACGAATGACGTCCAGTACCTTGCTGATATCCGTGGCCATGGTCGCCAGCTCACGCACCTCGGCAGAAGTATCTCCCACCTTGGCCACCATCAGGTTGATCGCGGCTACCGTTTCATCCACCTGAGCGCGACCATCCAGCGCCGCCTTGGTGGACTGCGCCGCCGACGTCGAGGCAGCCGCAGCGTTACTGGCTACTTCATCGACCGCAGCGCTCATTTCGGTGACCGCAGTTGCAGCCATTTCGATTTCGTTACTCTGGCGCAGGGTCGTGCGCGATGCGTCTTCGGTCACGACATGCATTTCTTCGGAAGTCGAAGCCAACTGCGAGGCCGAATCCAGAATGGTAGCCAGGGCACCCCGCAGATTGGACTGCATCGCGGCCAGCGAACCGACCAGTCGGGCCGCTTCATCGGTGCCCTCTTGCTTGATCGGCTGGGTCAAGTCATTGGCTGCAATACGCTGGGCAATCGCCAGTGCATCGCCAATAGGAACAGTAAGACTGCGGGTGTACAGCCAGGCAAGCAGTACCGTGCCAGTTGCACCCAGCACAGCGAACAGGATCACCATCACGACAGTCCCGTGGTAAGCCGCTTCAGCCTTGTCGCCTGCACGCTTGGCTTTCATATCGTTCACGCCGATCAGCTTCTGCAGCGTTGCCTCGGTCAGATCGGCAGCAGCCTTCATGTCCGTATTGGAAGTCTTTACCGCAGCCTCCAGATTGCCCGCTGCCGTTTCCGACAGGTAACGATCCTGGATAGCGTTATAACTGGTAATAGCCTGTTTGAGCTCACCGAAGGCTTGCCGACCTTCAGCCGTGACAAGCAACTTGGCCAGGGAGTCGCTGTACTCACCGATCATCTGACGAGACTGCTGAATATCGCTGATAGCCTTGGTCTTGCGCTCCTGCGGCTCCAGAGGATTACGCAAGCGGGCATTGTTACCGCGCAGACTGACGAACTCCCGATCCAGCGAGCCGAGCAGTTTGACGCTGGGCAGCACGTTGGTTTCTACATGTTTCTCTGCTTCATTGAGCTTCTCGGCCTGTCGCATGAACAATACCCCCTGAATCAATAGCATCAGGCAGAAGAAGCCAAAGCACAGGGCAGAACGTGGGGCGAGGTTAAGACGTCGCATCATTGCGGGTTACTCCACAGCGGGGGTGTTTTTAACTGATCGGCGTAGCGTTTTTTTCCTTGAAAGGTGTCGGATCAACGGTAGACGGCAATCACATAGTCAGCAAAGAAAAATAAAACCTCTTAAAAACATCATTTTGAAACTCCCACCTTGAACAGTCCCGCTGGCGACAGCACCATAGCAGGCACAGCCTGAAGGCCAGGAAGACGCCCAGACTGCCCCCCTGCGCTGCCATATACCCGGAAGCAACCATGAGAGTGACAGTAGCGCCTGGGCTGTTTTTCTGATTTTCCTGCGCCTGGGCCTGACCTCTTTTGGGGGGCCGATCGCCCATCTGGGGTATTTCCGGGATGAGTTCGTGGTGCGCCGACACTGGTTGAGCGAGCGCAGCTACGCCGATCTGGTTGCTCTGTGCCAGTGTCTGCCAGGCCCTGCAAGCAGTCAGGCCGGAATGGCACTGGGACTGTTGCGTTGCGGATATCCCGGCGCACTGGCTGCCTGGCTGGGATTCACCTTGCCTTCGGCCATTGCCATGATCCTGTTTGCAGCAGGCATCACGAGTTACGGGAATACGATGCCCGCAGGAGTACTGCATGGCTTGAAAGTGGTGGCTGTGGCAGTCGTCGCGCAAGCCGTATGGGGAATGGCGCGCAACCTCTGTAGTGGTGTTACACGCATCAGCCTCATGACCGCGGCCACCTGCTTCATGCTTCTGGTACCAACCACCTGGGGACAGATCGGGGTTATCGTTCTTGCCGCGCTCAGTGGCCTGCTGCTGTTCAAGCCTGTGCAAGGAGAAGCACATGATCCATTGCCGATGCCCATCCGCCCCCGCGCAGGCCTGTGCTGGCTGACGCTGTTCATTGCCGTGCTTATGGGACTGCCGTTGCTGGCAGCCCTGTTCCCGAACCCGATCCTGTCATTGACGGATGCCTTCTACCGCGCCGGTTCACTGGTATTCGGAGGCGGACATGTGGTGCTACCACTTCTGCAGGCCGAAGTCGTACTTTCAGGCAAGGTCGACAACGATACGTTCCTGGCGGGCTACGGTGCTGCACAAGCCGTTCCGGGGCCGTTGTTCACCTTTGCGGCATTTCTCGGAGCCTCGATGCATCAGGCCCCCAACGGCTGGGCTGGCGGGCTGATCTGCCTGGTGGCCATCTTTGCCCCTTCCTTCCTGCTGGTCATGGGGGCCTTGCCGTTCTGGGAGCGCTTGCGCCGCAGCCCCCGAACGCAAGCGGCTCTGTCAGGTATCAATGCCGCTGTGGTCGGTCTGTTGCTGGCCGCTCTCTATCAGCCGGTATGGACCAGCGCAATTCTCACACCGCAGGACTTTGCTCTGGCCCTCGTAGCGCTGATTGCCTTGATGTTCTGGAAATTGCCGCCCTGGCTGGTGGTAGTCGCCAGCGGTGTGGTTGGAGGGCTGATGAGTATGGTGCTGTGAGCGAAGACCTTGCGCAGGATGATTTTGATTGCAGATCGCCGACTATCGGCACTGATTCACACAACCTGCGATGCCGCATGCCAAATTCCAGACAAAGAAAAGCCCGCGATGGGGGGAGCGGGCTTAAAGTTCTCTCAGGAGCAGTTACGACATTACCTGCCCCAATGTAAAAAAACTGTGAAGGCGCTTCATGAACAGCAAGCGCCGACTTATACCATCAGAACGTAACGCTGGCGGTCACCCGGGCGGTACGTAGCGCGCCCTCTTCCACCTGCAATGAGCTGCTACCGGTTGTGGCCGGGTAGTATTCCTTGTTGAACAGGTTGTCGATGTTCAGTTGCAAGCTGGTCTTGTAGTCATGGGTCGGCAGATCCCAGCGCACAAAGGCATCGGCCACGGTGTAGCTGTCCATCCAGAAACTGTTGGCATTATCCCCCGCACGCTCTCCTACGTATCGGGCACCGGCCCCCACATGCCATTTGCCGGTTTCGGCCGGCAGCGCGAGGTGGTGAGTCAGGTACAGGCTGGCAGTGTGCATGGGCGCATTGGGCAGGCGATTGCCCTCCTGCTCCGGCGACTCCTGATTCTTCAGCACCTCGGTATGGTTGTAGGCATAGGTGCCGATCATGCTCCAGTTCTCGGACAACTCACCGGTCACATCCAGCTCGACACCGCGCGACCCCGCCTTGCCCACGGCTTCGTCGATGCTGTCGCCGTTACTCTGCAGGACGCTGTTGACCAGGTTTTTCTTGACGATGTCGTACACCGCCAGATTCACGCTGAGAGCCTGGACAGGGGTGTATTTGATCCCCACTTCGTAACTGCGGCCTTCGGTGGGCTTGAAGCTGTTGCCCGCATCGTCGGCATCGTTGGGCACGAACGAGCGACTGTAGTTGGCATAGAGCGCGACGGTTTCGGTGGGCTGATAGACGATCCCGCCGAAGGGAATGAATTTATCGCCATTTGAGTCGGCGCCAGGCGCATAGGAACTGCCCAGCCCCTGATCGCTGTATTGATCCCAGTGCTCCTGACGACCACCGAAGACCAGAATCCAGCGGTCATTGAGGTGCCAGTTGTCCTTGAAATACACCGAAGTGGTGACGAGGTTGTTTTCTGCGTTGCTCTGCGTCTGGCTGATGGTCGCAGGCTCAGCCAGGTTGCCATATACCGGGTTCTGGATATTGAGGTTGCCCGCAGCGGTGTTGGCATTGCGGTAGGTTTTGCCACGGTATTTATCCAGCGACTCGTTATCCACGCCGACCGTGATCTCGTGTCGCTGGCCGAACAACTGCTGATCGCCCATCAGATCCAGAGCGCTGTAACGGCTCTCGTAATCATAGTGGCCGCCATTGGCGATCCGGCGCAGGTTATTGCCGGTCAGCGTGTTCGGCTGGGCTATGGCCAGGCTGTAGCGATCCTGAGTCCAGCCATAGGTCAGCCGACTGCGCCATGCGTCATTGAGTTGATACTCGAATTTCGCGGTCGTGCTCTGGCTGATACCCACCGTTTTGGCCCAGCGCTCATCCAGACGATCGCGATAACTGATGTCTGCGGGATGACCATTGACGAACACCGTGCCGCGATCGAACGGGCTGGAATAATCGTTGTAGGTATAGGCCAGGGAAACACTGGCACGCTCGCCCACCCAGGCAATCGACGGCGCGATGAGCGTGTGCTCGTCAACGCCATAGTTACGCCAGTAATCTTCATGGCCGCGCTCAGCGATCAAACGATAAGCCAGACCGGTATCGCCCAGCGGGCCCGTGGTGTCCAGACCGAACGAACCACCGCCCTCGCTGAAAGCAGAGCCGGTCAGCGTCGTGCTTTGACTGAACTGCGGCTGCTTGCTGATGACATTGATAAGCCCGCCAGGCTCCAGCGCGCCGTACATCAACGAAGCCGGGCCTTTGAGCACCTCTACATGATCGGTGGTTGCACCCAGGTTACGGCCAATGGCCGAGCGAATCCCGTCGCGCATGATCGAGTTGTCGTCGTTGCTGCCAAACCCGCGCTTGATCAAGGCATCCTTGGTGCCACCCAGGGTATTGGTCTGAGTGACACCGCTGACAAAGCGCATGGCATCGTTCAGGTCCTTGACCTGATAGTCATCGAGAGTCTGGGCGGTAACCGTGTTGACGGTCTGCGCCTCATCCCGTATCTGCGTGGTTCCCTTGCTCGCCGTGGACGCTTCCGTGCGGGTGTAACTGTCAGAGTCGGCGGTAGACTGAATGACACTGGCAGGCAGCTCAGTGGCAGGCTCGGCAGCCAGCGCAAGACAAGGCAGCGCGGAACAGAGAAGAACAGAAGCGTTCAGACGAAAAAGCAGATTGGCCACGTAACTGACTCCGACATAGTAAAAGGAATAATTCCCATTTACCTACACGGTTGGCAGACGTGGTTACCTCACTTTCTTTTTGAAAATATTTTTCGAGGGCTGGTGGAGGGTGGCGGAGTGGATTGAGGAGTGGCCGAAGGCATTGCGTGAATGGGCGAAAATCATGCATTCGATCCACCGAACACAAACCTCGAAGAATCCCTTCTATACGTCAGTACCCTGCTACGGTGCGCAGCAGCCACAACCCAGGAAACCGGAGACAACCTCAATAGACCGACAACGTGCAATTCGATGATTCCGAACCAGCAGTGTGTCGCCTGAACGCTCAATCCACCTAAGGGTTGAATAACCGTGAAATATCTATTTTTTCAGCCATTGCTTGATAGCCGGCCCTATTAGGATGCAATTTGTCGCCAGGCCCGCCTAATGTTCCGTCAGCGACATATTCCCTTTTCATGCCGCCCGTCGACGGGTCTAGCGTCGCTTTATCGAAACTCACAACATAGTCAAAGAGGCCCGAAATATGAATGAACTCATTTAGCTCCATCCGCTTCAGGTCCTGCTCAACATGACCGTGTGCGGTGTGGGTACTACCAAGAGCAGTCGTGAGGGTTCCTCCAATAACTCTGACATCGGGAAGCTGCGCCCTTATTCGGCTAACTACATCCCTCATTCCAGCCTTCACGGCTTCGACAGACGCATTACCTCTTCTACTGAAATCATTGAGCCCCTCCATCCATATGACACTGGTGATACCGGATACGCCTATCACATCCCTTTCAACACGCATTTGCGCCGAAGGGCCTCCCGGGAATGGAGCCTGCGCCGAGTAATTGAGCGGGCCAACAATCTGGTTGCCGCCGATACCCGCATTGACCACCGATACCTTGTTCCCATAAGCAGCACGAAGCTTTCTCGCCAGGACATCTGTCCAGCGATCATTGCCATTCAAAGTTGTACCTGATCCGTCAGTGATTGAGTCTCCAAAGGCAACCAGAACTCGTGTATCTGCCGGGGCCATTACATCGACCGCGTCTAGAAAATAAGTGGAAGTCGTACTGAAAGGGAAAGCAGCTTCGCCTTCGCAGGCCCCCACAGAACCCGCTCCAGGCTTGCTTATATACGAGGTGTTGAGGGCTTTAGCGTGCCATGTCATAGGCCCGCTCTGACCGTGGACATGAAAACTTACCGCCAGTCTTCGCCCGTCGAGTAATGCGGGGTCACAGGCCTGTACGAATGGCAACGCTATGGCATCACTCCAGGCCGAAGAACCTGCAGAAATCTCAACACTGGACTTTCCCGCGAACGAAACTGGCTGATTAGTCCCCCGCAAGACAGCTGAACTTCCTTGCTGCAACCCCACATAAACGCCATCAAACCTAACAGGTCGAGTGCCCAACACATTGGACAGACGTATTCGCATATGTGCCCCCCAAATATCCGGTCGCACCATCAGGCGAAAAGTCTGATCCTGTGCACCTTGCTCCGCTATGGGAAAAGCAAGGCTCAAGTCCGGCTGGGCAGAGGGGCTACCCACCGGATAAGGTCCCTGAATTGCACCTAGCCACGCCGCAACCCATTTCTCATCAATTTGAGTCTGCACTGCCGCAGGGACTGATGGAGAAATCAAAGTCATCGATAAACCCGCCTGTCTTTCATCACCAGGATTTCCTCACTTTCGTTTTCCTCGAGCCTTCATCAAGCGCCAGGTGCTCTTTTGCCAATCAAAACAACACAGCGTGCCGAGCAAAAGTCTTGGCACAAGGCCCAATCCGATACTCTTCAGGGTTACCCGGCAAAGGGTTGAGCAACCCGCACGTCACGCTCGCCACTGTCATCCAACACCTTGGCAACAAACCCGTTTCGAAGACATCGGTTGATGAAGTCCTGAACGTACTCAGCGGCAACGGCTCTGCCTTTCGGAACAGCCATGGCTTGCCGGATTTCAGTGAAATTGTCCTCAAGCACTCTGACACCTGAGGCCGCCCTCGCGAAACGCTCCAGTGGCTGACGAACCCCTGCTGCAGCCTCCAGGCCTGACTCCAGAAAGGTATCGATGGCGCCGGCGGAGGTAGTAGCCCTGACGAGCTCGGCATTCTTCAATGTTCGCGACAAATACAGGTCATAGGCTGCGCCCTTACCCACCGCAATTCGGCAGCCGTCGGTATCCAGGGCAGAAACGCGCTGGAACTTGCTCTCGGCTTTCACCAGATAGGTTCCATCGATGCACACGTAGGGAGTCGTGAAGGAAATTTTCTCAGCCCTGACCGGCTCAATGGCCAGAAACGCGAGATCCCAGGCCTGCTCTTCAAGCGCAACGAAGACCTTGCCGGCGGCGTCATAGGATGTCAGGGAAATGGAAATTTCGAGCTCATCAGCAAGTGCGTATGCCAATGCCACCGACACACCCGAAAGAACTCCGGTAGTTTCATCACGCTGTGCCAAGACTGGATTACCGAGGTTAATCGCAACTCGCAGCCCCCCATTGGGAGCCATGTCCTTTCTTACAGCGGCAAGATCAAATTCCACGGCTATTCGCTCCTCTCGGCTTCTGGTTTTTCACCAGCAGCTTCATTCCAACCAAGGATCGCTCCAATGATGGCGCGATTGCGCTGCATCTCCGGGAGCTTGCGACACGCCAACGCGGTAACGACCGCGTTGTCACCGCCAGCCAGCACCCTGGCGAGTTTATGACTTCGATCAAAATGAGTTCTCCAGGCCAGGGGCCGGTCAATCAGACAGTTTTGAAGATCATGCACACCGGGCTGCCGGTCTTGATAACCTGGCCGTTCGCTGTAAGCGCTCCGGAAGTCTGGTCGACGTCGAAGCTGACGATGGTGTCGGTTTCTTCGTTGGCAACAAACAAGCGCGTGCCGTCTGGCGTCAGGCTCATGAAGCGAGGCTTGCGACCTTGGGAGGCTGTGTGACTTTTGGCAGTGAGCGCACCACCCTGTTCGAGCGCTAAGGTCGTCACGCTGTCATGACCCCGATTTGACACGTAAAGGTACTTTCCTGAAGGCGCCATCACGATGGCAGCTGCACGGCTGTTACCTGTAAAGTTCGATGGAAGCGTGGAGATGATCTCCTGAGGCTTGAGCGAACCTTGCTCGGGATCGTAGGCGTAGCCTGTAACGCTGCTATCGAGTTCATTCACGACATAAGCGTTCCTTCCTTCCGGTGTAAACACCACGTGGCGAGGGCCTGAGCCTTCGCGTGCCTTGACCATGCCCACTTGGGTAGCAGCATATTTCGCGTTGTTCTGCTGCACGCGATAGACGAAGACAGCATCCAGTCCTTTGTCGGGAATAACCAGGAATCGTCCAGACGGGTCGAATGTAATCATGTGTGGATGAGAGCTGCCTTGCTCCACTTTATGCGGCCCGGGTTCGCCAGGCAGTGACTCCAGATGAGCCAGCTCGCCCAGGCTTCCGTCTTCCTGAATCGGAAAAATCGCAAAGCCGCCCGTTGCGTAGTTGGCGACTGCCAGGAATTTGTTGGTCGGATCGACGCTCAGGTGCACAGGGTTCTTGCCTTGAGTACCAACGGTATTGAGCCTGGTCAGCCCACCGGTTTTGGCATCGATAGCGAAAGAGCTCACTTCGCTGAGATCTCCATGCACGCAGTACAGATGGCTCTGCGAATGGTCCAAGGTCAAAAACGAGGGATTCACCAGATCATTTAGCGTTTGAACCAGAGAGAACGCGCCAGTTTCCGGCACATGGCGGTAGACAGTGATACCTGCGCCGCGGGCATTTCGCTCTTTAGTTGTGCGTGATCCAACGTAAGCAAACCCAGGGACCTGCGAAGGTCCGTTATTCGTCATTTTGCTTTCATCACTTGCGTAAGCAGCATGTACCGGGCCGGTAAGGCCACCAGCCAAGACACCTCCTGCCGCAAGAGCAGAGAGCTGGATGAATTGACGGCGGAGCATCGAGTGACGCGTGAATTCGGATGAACTCATAGTGGTGTTCTCTGTTGTTTTTATTATTGAGCCTGGATGTCCCTGTGCCGAATCGGTTTCGGCACAGGGACGGCGCAATCAGATCATTTCAGGAATACGCACCCAGCCTTCCATCAGCCGACGAGCGCTACGGCTCATTACTGCTTTCTCGACTGTCCATGCGCCACCTTCCAGTACGGTCCTGGCTCCCACGGCAACGCTACCTGCGGTATGACCCATACGAACCTGGCGATCTCCGATGTCGCCAACGATACGATTGACCAGCGTGCCATCGAGTGCTGCGGCAACAGCAACAGCGACCGCACCAGTGCCGGTGATCGCGTGGTGCAGCTTACCCATCGACAAGATACGAGCGATGACGTCGATGTCGCCCGGCTCAACGAACTTGCCACCTGCTGCCTGATAGCCCTGTGGCTTGGCCACAAAGCACAGCTTGGGCGTATGAGGTCGCAGACGTGTTGCCTCTTCGGCGGTAGCAGCCAGTCCCATGGCCACGGTGCAGTGAGCGCGGATGGTTTCGCAGCGTGCCAGCAGCTCGGGTTGGCTATTGACCTGATCCTGGGTTTCAGTGCCTTTAAGCCCTAACATTTCAGCGTCAATGAAGATGGTAGGGTTGCCAGCGTTCAACAACGTGACGGGGAAAGTGCCAACGCCAGGAATGTCCAGTTCGTCGACGGCATTACCGGTCGGCAATATGCTGCCGTCCGAGCCGCCTGGCCTGAGAAACTCCAGCACGACTTCAGCTGCGGGGAACGCTACGCCGTCGAGCACGAAGTCACCTTCTTCCTGAACCTCACCGTTGCGCACAGGGACATGCGCAATGATGCGTTTCTGGATATTGGCCTGCCAGATACGGACGACGGCGATGCCGTCATGAGGAGCATTCACGAGCCCCTCGGAAATCGCATACGGGCCAACAGCCGAGCTCAGGTTGCCGCAGTTACCCGACCAGTCGATAACCGGCGTCTCGATGGCCGGAGCACCGAACAGGTAGTCCACGTCGCAATCCTCACGAGTCGACTTACCGATGATCACAACCTTGCTGGTACTGGAGGTAGCACCGCCCATCCCATCGATTTGCTTGCCGTATACATCAGGGCTGCCGATCACGCGGAGCAGGATGGCATCTCGTTCTTCACCGGCAGGCGGCAGATCCTTGTCTAGAAAGAACACACCCTTGCTGGAACCGCCACGCATGTAAACGGCTGGAATACGTCTTTGAGTCATTTGATATCTCCTGCGACAAATCAGCGGCGCATCAGGCGGATGCGTTCTTCATGCTTTCGATCAGCAACTGCGGCAACAGACCACCACTGCGGAAGTAACGAACGTCCTCGAAGGTATCCAGACGGCTCACAACGGTAACGCGCTCGGTTTCGCCGCTTTCACGCTCGATCACCAGAGTGACTTTGGCACCTGGCTGGAAGTCATCGGGGATGCCTTCAACACTGAAGGTTTCGCGTCCATTCAGCGCCAGACTTTGGCGCGAGACGCCCTGCTCGAACTGCAGCGGAAGAATGCCGAGGCCAGCGAGGTTGGTACGGTGGATGCGTTCGAAGCTTTCGGCGACCACTACACGAACACCCAGCAAACGAGGGCCTTTCGCTGCCCAGTCGCGGGACGAACCGCTGCCATACTCTTTGCCGGCAATAACGATCAGCGACTGCTTGCGTTCTGCGTAGATTTCGGCAGCCTGGAAGATGGTGGTGACTGTCTTCTCGGGCAGCAGCAAAGTCCATGGACCTTCACGACCGTCTTCCAGCAGTTCGTTCTTCAGGCGCGGGCTGGCGAAGGTGGCGCGCTGCGCAGCCTCATGGTTACCACGACGTGTGCCATAGGAGTTGAAGTCCGGCACCCCGATGCCATGCGACTGCAGGTACTGACCTGCATCACTTTCCGGCAGGATCGCACCCGAGGGAGAAATGTGGTCGGTGGTGATGTTGTCCGACAGCATGGCGAGGACGCGCATGTCGCTCAGGTCTTTGCTCGTGTCGGTGGCCGTCACTGCATCGCTCCAGTACGGAGGTTTGCGGATGTATGTGCTGGTCGCTTGCCACGCATACTGATCGCTGACACCGGCGCGCAGGTCGCTGGCAATCAGTCCGGCTTCGCGCGGAACGTCTTCATATGCCTTATCGAATAGGTCAGCGGTGAGATTTTCAGTCTCGATAGAGGTCAGTTCCTCGTCGCTTGGCCACAATTCGTGCAGGTAGACAGGCACGCCGTTGTCGTCCAGACCCAGTGCATCCTTTTCCGGATCGACCAGGTAAGTACCGGCGATGGCGTAAGCCACGATCAGCGGCGGCGACATGATGAATACTTCCCGAGCGAGCGGGTGAACACGACCTTCAAAGTTGCGGTTACCAGAAGTCGCAGCCACGGTTTCCAGCTTGCGAGCACGGATCTCTTCTTCGATCTCGGGACTCAGCAGCGGGCCCGACATACCGTTACAGGTGGTGCAGCCATAGCCGACCAGGTTGAAACCCAATGCATCCAGGTCATTGTTCAGACCAGAGCGCTTCAGATAATCGGCCACAACCCTCGAACCCGGTGCGAACGAAGTTTTGACCCACGGTGCACGTGTCAGGCCGCGTTTGCGGGCATTGCGCGCTACCAGGCCGGCGGCGATCACGCCACGCGGGTTGGAAGTGTTGGTGCAACTGGTGATTGCGGCCAACACGACCGAACCATTGTCCAGGCCGGTCGGCAGATTGGTAGCCGACACCTTCTGGCCAAGTACGATGCGTTGGTGAGGCTGTTTCGGGCCGGCGATAGAGCGCGCTACGGTGCCGAGATCCAGGGTCACCACACGGTTGTATTCAATATCGCCGAGGCTGTCGTGCCACAAACCTTGAGCGCGAGCATAAGCTTCAGTCAGGCCGGAGATCTGACCGCCACGACCAGTCATGCGCAGGTAATGCAGCGTGCGGTCGTCAATCGCAAACATCGCGGCAGTCGCACCGAACTCAGGTGCCATGTTCGACAGGGTGCCACGGTCAGCCAAAGACAGCTGAGCAACACCGGGACCGAAAAATTCCAGGAACGAGCCAATCACCCCGGCTTTGCGCAGCAACTCGGTGAGAGCAAGAGCGATGTCAGTTGCCAGATAGCCCGCAGGCAGTGTGCCCTCCAGACGAACACCCACTATCTCCGGCAGACGCAGCATGAGGGATTTACCGAGCATTGCCGCTTCAGCTTCGATGCCACCTACCCCCCAGCCTAAGACGCCGATAGCGTTGATCATGGTGGTATGGCTATCGGTACCGACCAGCGTGTCCGGGAACGCCCACAGCTGGCCATCATGCTGTCGAGTGCCAATTACGGTGGTCAAGCGTTCCAGGTTGATCTGGTGAAGGATGCCTTTGCCCGACGGGATGATCGAGAGGTTGCTGAATGCCTTGTTGCACCAGTCCAGAAACTGGAAACGTTCGGCGTTGCGCTCACGCTCGATGACTTCGTTGTCGGCAAGTGCGTTGGCATCTCCCCAACGCTCAACGTTGAGCGAGTGATCCACCACCAAATGAGTTGGAGTAACTGGATTGACCAGGCGTGGATTGCCGCCTTTAGCGGCAACGGCATCACGCAGACCAGCGAGGTCGACCAAGGCCGGCGTACCGAGCAGATCTTGCAGCACGACGCGGGCTGGGCGGAACGGAATATCGAACTCTTTAGAACGTGCGCAGATGACTTTGAGTGCAGCTTCAGGGTCGGCCTCCCCCCGCAAAACGTTCTCGGCCAGGATCCGCAAACTGTAGGGAAGCTTTGCGTAGTTACCGCCCAGGTCAGTCACAACCCCACGGACATCGCTGACACGGTATTCGATTCCGTGGGCGGAAACGATTTGCCCCTTTGACTTAGGCATTGACTAATCCTCACAGACATCACGGGTAATGTTTTTGTGAGAGCATATTGCACTTTGTAATGATATAGGTCAATATTGATTCACCCGATCCACCTCGTTCACGAGATCGGGCGCACCCAACCAGCGATTTCTACCGTGCACACTCGCTCCTCCGACATATCGCCCAGTCAGGTAAGGTAGAAAAAATAAACATAAGAAAATCGAGGCCCGCCATGATCAAGCTCACTTGCCCCAGCTCCACCCTCACTCCCGTTTTTATCGAGCCAGGCTCGATCTGAAGAGTCATTGCGCTATCCCGGCCACAAGGCCGACGACAGTCACATACGTCTGAAAAATGGGAGTTCGACCGTGCTAACAGTCCTTGGCTTTTCAATGGTCATTTGTTTCATGTACTTGATCATGACGAAGCGCTTATCTGCGCTCATCGCATTGATCTTGATACCTATCGTGTTCGCGTTGATCGGGGGACACGCAACAGGTCTCGGCACCATGATGCTCGACGGCGTAAAAACACTCGCGCCTACCGGTGTGATGCTGACTTTCTCGATTCTCTACTTCGGGATCATGATTGACGCGGGCCTCTTTGACGGGCTTGTGCGCTTCATCCTCAAAGTTGTGAAAGGCGACCCTCTCAAGGTCTCGGTAGGAACAGCTATTCTGACCATGCTGGTATCGCTGGATGGTGATAGCTCGACAACCTACATGATTGCCTGCGCTGCTTTCCTTCCTCTGTATCAGCGATTGGGAATGAGCGTGCTGGGCATGACATGCCTGGTAAACATTGCCAGCGGCATCATGAATATCTCACCGTGGGGTGGCCCAACCGCCCGCGCCGCTGCTGCCCTGCACGTGGACGCAATGGAGATTTTTCTACCAATGATTCCTGGCATGCTGCTAGGTTGCGCCTGCCTTGTATTTACCGCCGTAGTCATTGGCCGCAAAGAGCGTAAGCGTATCGGCATTCTTCATCTGGACGACCTCCATCACGGACCTGTATCGCTGGGCAAAGGATCAGCAGAAGAATGTGATGAAAATCGTCGTCCGAAAATGCTCTGGCCAAACTTGATCTTGACGTCAGCTCTGATCTTTTGCCTGATCATTGGAGCCATGCCAATACAAATTCTGTTCATGATCGGCTTCGCCATCGCCCTCATGCTCAACTACCCGAACATTGAGCAGCAGAAAGCACGTATCGCTGCTCATGCGACAAACGTGCTGGCAGTCACTACCGTCATTTTCGCTGCAGGTATTTTCACTGGAATTCTTTCCGGAACCGGCATGGTGGACTCCATGGCGAAAAGCCTGCTGCACGTCATTCCTCCAAGCTTCGGCCCATTCCTCGCTGTTTTCACCGCATTCGTCAGCCTGCCGTTTACATTCTTCATGTCTAACGACGCATTCTATTTCGGCATCCTTCCAGTGATTGCCCAAACCGCAGCTCAGTACGGGATAACCCCACTGGAAATCGCACGGGCTTCGGTGGTGGGTCAACCAGTCCACCTGCTCAGCCCACTGGTTCCATCACTCTATCTGCTCGTTGCTTTAGCCAAAGTGGATCTCGGCGATCATCAGCGTTTTGCTCTCAAGTGGGCCATTCTGGCCAGCTTCGGCCTGCTGGTAGGCGGCCTTCTGTTTGGGGCATTCCCACTTTATCAAGTGCGCTGAAACAGGCTTTCATTGCGTCGAGGCCACAGCGAAGGCAAACAACCGGTCTCTGCCGTTAACCTTATCGACACGTTAGAATGGTGCTCCCATGAACAGCTCTATTCGGTTCTCGACCCAATGCCTCTAAGCCCTCTGCAAGCACGCATCGCGCGTGACATTGTTTCTCACGTACGTCGTGAGCGCTTCGCTGTAGGACATCATCTGGTCGAGTCACAGTTGGCCACAACGCTTAACGTTTCACGCACACCGGTCAAGTTTGCCATGGGTCATCTGGTCGAAAAGGGCATGCTCACCTACGAACAGAACCGAGGCTATTTCCTGGCCCGTTCCAGTGACGATCTGGTAGACCTCGCCTCGGAAATAATGGAGAGCAGTGACGACCCGCTCTACTTGAAATTTGCAGAGTTACGGCTTCGTCGACAGCTACCCGAGCTGTTTACCGAGATAGAGTTCATGCGCCAGTTCGATGTGTCGCGGGCGGCCCTCAGGGCAGTTCTCTCACGCATTCAACAGGAGGGATGGATTGAACAACGCACGGGTCAGGGATGGCGTTTTCTGCCAATGATCGATTCCGTGGAAGCTTATGAAGAAAGCTATTCGTTTCGCGCCACCGTCGAACCCTCGGGCTTGCTCTCACCTACCTTCCAGATTGATCGGGAGGCGCTTGTTACTTGCCGTAAACAGCAGGAGTTCATCGCGAACGGTGGCTATTTGACGATGACTCCCCAAGAACTGTTCGAGGCAAACTCACTGTTTCACGAAACACTCGCCGCATGTTCCGGCAATCGCTTCCTGCACCAGACCGTCCGCCGCCTTGACCAATTACGTCGACTGGTGGAGTACCGCCAAGCCAGCACACGAGCACCACGCCAAGGCCAGGCGCAAGAGCATCTCGCTATCCTTGAATGCCTGGAACGAGGGGATCGACTGGCGGCAGCAGACCAGATGCGCAAGCACCTGGAGCAAGCCCGACGTAAAAAAGTAGATCCCGCGCTGTTCGAATAAGCTCCCCTTCTCCCGATCACTTCTTGCCGAGCGCGACCTGCAGGCTGCGCTCGCTTCCCTCTGCCTTGAATTTGCCAAAAGACCGCACACTGCCAATCGTCGGCTTCATGCAATCAGCGCCAACCATTTATTGACTTATATAAAAACAAAAAACATTTAACATCCAAAACACTCGAGCATGGATGAGGTGTTCGCCCACCGTCTACGAAACAAAGACAGCCTCAACGGCCCGAAACGCGACCTGGCGTTTTCGGTGGTGCATTTGATTGGCATGGCCGAGGTTGAGCTGGAAAGATCGCTGGCTTGGGTGGAGGTGCGTCAGGGGCTTTTTCGCGAACGCCAGAAACGAAAAAGCCCTGAATAATCAGGGCCTTGACGTCTAGAATATGGCGGAAGCATAGAGATTCGAACTCTAGGACCTGTTACAGTCGGCAGTTTTCAAGACTGCTGCCTTAAACCACTCGGCCATACTTCCACTTGCGTTGCGGGCGCCATAATACCGGAATGAAACAAGCTGTCAAACTCTCTGGGTGGCCACTTGCAGCGCCTCTGTTATGATCTTTGCAACTCAACATTTCAACAGCAAGGAGTTTCGCAATGCGCGAACAGGATTACGCCCTTAAAACCGGCATGCAGGCCGACCAGCTAGAGGTTAGTCGTGTCCTGCGCAACACTTACGGCCTTCTCGCTCTGACCCTGGCTTTCAGCGGCGTCATGGCATTCGTAGCCCAGCAGATGCGCGTCGGCTACCCGAACATTTTCGTGGTGCTGATCGGCTTCTATGGCCTGTTCTTCCTCACCAACAAGCTGCGTGACTCGGTGTGGGGTCTGGTTTCGACGTTCGCCCTGACCGGCTTCATGGGTTTCCTGCTGGGCCCGATCCTCAACCGCTACTTGGGCATGTCGGGTGGCGCTGAAGTTGTCAGCTCGGCGTTCGCGATGACCGCTCTGGTGTTCGGTGGTCTGTCTGCCTACGTCTTGATGACCCGCAAGGACATGAGCTTCCTGGGTGGCTTCATCACTGCCGGCTTCTTCGTTCTGATGGGTGCCGTGCTGGCCAGCCTGTTCTTCGAGATCAGCGGTCTGCAACTGGCGATCAGCGCAGGTTTCGTGCTGTTCTCCTCAGTCTGCATTCTGTTCCAGACCAGCGCCATCATCCATGGCGGCGAGCGCAACTACATCATGGCGACTGTCAGCCTGTATGTATCGATCTACAACCTGTTCGTCAGCCTGTTGCAGATCTTCGGCATCATGAGCCGCGACGACTGATAGCCACACGACGTCAACAAAAAGCCCGCCTTTGCGGGCTTTTTGCTGTCCAGCGTCCGTGAATTCTTTATCATTGCGCATGTTCCGCCGACAGAGCCGACAATGAAATTCGCCATATCCCTTTTTTCCGCGGCCCATGCGCCCTCTTCCCGACGCGCCCTGCAATTTGCAGAAGCGGTGTTGGCAGGCGGCCATGAGATTGTGCGTCTGTTCTTTTATCAGGATGGCGTCCACAGTGCTTCGGCCAATGCCGTGTCGCCACAGGATGAGCAGGATCTGCCCAAACAATGGCGGGACTTCATCACCGCGCATCAGCTGGATGGCGTGGTCTGCATCGCTGCAGCTCTGCGTCGCGGCGTGCTGAATGCAGAGGAAGCCGAACGTTATCAGCGCCCGTCCGCCAACCTCCTTGAGCCTTGGGAATTGTCCGGGCTGGGCCAGTTGCAGGATGCCGTGCAATCGGCGGATCGACTGATCTGTTTCGGAGGGCCTTGAAATGACCAAGTCACTGTTGATCATCAGCCGCCAGGCACCCTGGGCAGGCCCAAGCGCCCGCGAAGCGCTGGATATCGTGCTGGCGGGCGGCGCCTATGACTTGCCGGTTGGTCTGTTGTTCATGGACGACGGCGTATTTCAGTTGCTGCCAGAGCAGAACGCCTCGGCCCTGCAGCAGAAAGACCTGACCGCCAACCTCAAAGCGCTGTCGATGTTTGGCGTGGAAGAAGTCTATGCCTGCGGCCAGAGCCTGGCAGCACGCGGCATTGCCCATGACGCACTGGATGCCGACATCCATCATCTGTCGGCAAGAGCCGAGCTATCGGCCCTTATTGACCGCTACGACCAAGTGATAACGATCTGATGGCTACCTTGCACGTTCTTTCTCACTCGCCCTTTGCCGACACCCGCCTGGAGAGCTGCCTGAGCCTGCTCGGGCCGGATGACGGCCTTCTGCTCTGCGGCGATGCGACTTACGCACTGATGCCCTCCAGCGCCCCGCGACTGGCGCTGGAAAAACAGTTGCCTGCCATCAAGCTGTTCGCACTCGACGAAGATATGAAAGCCCGCAATCTGCAGTTGCCCGAAGGGGCGACTGGCGTGGATTACCCCGGTTTCGTCGAACTCTCGATCCGCTTCGACAAGGTCAATACGTGGCTATGAAACAGTTGATCGTGGCCGAGCGCAGCATTGCCCTGGATAAGGATGGTTTTCTACAGGACCTGAACGACTGGTCCCTGGAAGTGGCCCATGCACTGGCTGGCGAGGAAGGTATTGCCCTGAGTCCCGAGCATGTGGAAATCCTGGAGCTGCTGCGTAATTTCTACGGGGAATTTCAGCTCTCGCCCGCCACGCGCCCCCTGATCAAATACACGGCGCTCAAGCTGGGGCCGGAAAAAGGCAACAGCATGCATCTCAACCGCCTGTTCAATGGCACTCCCGCCAAACTGGCCGCCAAGCTGGCGGGCCTGCCGAAGCCGACCAATTGCATATGAACGATTACGCTCCCCTTGTCACCGAAACACCTGCCGAGCATCCTTTTGCCCAGTTCGTCCGCATTCTGGGCAAGGGCAAGCGCGGTGCCCGCAACCTGACTCGCGAAGAAGCCCGCGAAGCCATGGGCATGCTGCTCGATGAAAAGGTCGAGGACACGCAACTCGGTGCCTTTCTGATGCTATTGCGCCACAAGGAAGAAAGCCCGGAAGAACTGGCGGGCTTCACCGAAGCGGTCCGCGAACGCCTGACAGCACCGCCCATGCAAGTGGATATCGACTGGCCGACTTACGCCGGCAAGAAGCGCCATCTGCCCTGGTATCTGCTGGCCGCCAAGTGCCTGGCGCAGAACGGCATCAAGGTACTGTTGCACGGCGGTGGCGCACATACCGCCGGGCGGCTGTATACGGAGCAATTGCTCGGTCTGCTGGATATCCCGCTCTGCCGCAACTGGCAGGCGGTGGAAGGTGCTCTGGAGCAACACAACCTGGCATTCATTCCGCTGGGTGACTGGGCTCCACAGTTGCAGCGCATGATCGACCTGCGCAACACCCTGGGCCTGCGTTCGCCGATTCACTCGCTGGCCAGAGTGCTCAACCCGCTGAATGCCCGTTGTGGCCTGCAAAGCATCTTTCATCCCGGCTATCAGAGCGTGCATCGCGAAGCCAGCACGCTGCTGGGCGACAATGCCATTGTCATCAAGGGCGATGGCGGCGAAATCGAGATCAATCCCGACACCATCAGCCACTTGTATGGCACCCGCAACGGGCAGGCCTGGGACGAGGAATGGCCTGCACTCTCGGCAAGGCGTCACGTCAAACCCGCAACCCTGGACCCGCAGCAACTGGTGGCCTTGTGGCGCGGCGAAACAGAGGACAGCTATCCGCAACTCGCTCTGATTTCCACCATCGCTCTGGCATTGCGCGGGCTCGGTGTCCAGCGCGAACAAGCCTTTGAGCAAGCCCGGGACTTCTGGGATCGGCGAGACAAGGCTTTGTAATCTATCGATTTACTCGATCATGAAAGGCCATTGTTTGCGCTTTTCTGTCGAACCAACCCGATTAGACTGACTCACAACCTATATTCATTTACAGATTGGAGTCAGACATGGGCCTTCTCATCGAAGGACGCTGGCATGACCAGTGGTACGAAAGCAGCAAGGATGGGGCATTCCAGCGAGAGAATGCCCAGCGCCGCAACTGGGTCACGGCCAGCGGCAAAGCTGGCCCGAGCGGTGAAGGCGGCTTCGCAGCCCAGGCGGGTCGTTACCATTTATATGTTTCCCTGGCCTGCCCCTGGGCTCACCGGACGCTGATCCTGCGCAAGCTCAAGGGGCTGGAAAATCTGATCGATGTCTCGGTAGTCAGTTGGCTGATGCTGGAAAACGGCTGGACCTTCGACCCCAAAACCGGCTCGACGGGCGATTCACTCGACAATCTGCAGTTTCTCCATCAGCGCTACACCGCAGACGATGCCAATTACACCGGACGCGTTACGGTGCCCGTGCTATGGGACAAACAGCAGCAGCGTATCGTCAGCAACGAGTCGGCGGAAATCATCCGCATGTTCAACTTGGCATTCGACGGGCTGACCGGCAACCGACTGGATCTATACCCGAGCGCCCTGCAAACCAGGATCGATACGCTTAACGAGCAGATTTACCCCACCGTCAATAACGGTGTGTACCGGGCAGGCTTTGCCACCTCTCAAGGTGCCTACGAAGAAGCCTTCGATGCCTTGTTCGCCGAGCTGGATGTGCTGGAGAAACTGCTGGGAGAAAATCGTTATCTGGCGGGTGAATACCTGACCGAAGCCGATATTCGGCTCTTCACCACCATCGTGCGTTTCGATGCGGTGTATTACAGCCACTTCAAGTGCAACCTGCGGCGTATTGCCGACTACCCCAACCTGAGCAACTGGCTACGCGAGCTGTATCAATGGCCCGGGATTGCCGAAACCGTCGACCTGAAGCACATCAAAGGCCATTACTACGCCAGCCATCGCACCATCAATCCGACAGGCATCATCCCGAAAGGTCCGGCATTGAATCTGAAAGCCGACCATGACCGCGAGCATTTGCCGGGCAAGGGAATCTACGAGGCAATGCCGATCACTTAAGGCACAGAAACCTGCAGGAGGCAGCTTAAAACTGCCTCCCACATGGACTATCCGAGGTATCAGACGCTGGCTTGTGCGCCTTCGAACCAGGCCAGCTTTTCGCGCAACACGACAACTTCGCCAACGATCACCAGTGTCGGAGCATGAACTTCATGCTCGGCCACCAACTGAGGCAGGTTGGCCAAAGTGCCCGTGAAGACACGCTGGCTGGAAGTCGTGCCCTGCTGGATCAATGCAGCCGGGGTATCCGCAGACCGACCATGCTTGATCAACTGTTCACAGATGATCGGCAAGCCGATCAGGCCCATGTAGAACACCAGGGTTTGCGCAGGCGAAACCAGATCGTCCCAAGGCAGATTGCTGGTGCCATCCTTGAGATGCCCGGTAATGAATCGCACCGACTGGGCATAATCGCGATGGGTCAGTGGAATCCCGGCATACGCCGCACAACCACTGGCCGCCGTAATGCCCGGTACAACCTGGAACGGAATGCCATGGGAGGCCAGCTCTTCGATCTCTTCGCCACCCCTACCGAAGATGAACGGATCACCGCCCTTCAGACGTACAACGCGTTTGCCCTCTTTGGCCAAGGCAACCAGTTGCTGGTTGATCTGGTCCTGAGGCAGCGCATGCTCGGCGCGACGCTTGCCCACATAGACACGCTCGGCGTCACGTCGGCAGAGGTCAAGAATCGCAGGAGCCACCAGACGGTCATACAGCACGACATCGGCCTGCTGCATCAGACGCAAGGCCCGGAAGGTCAGCAGGTCCGGATCACCGGGCCCGGCCCCCACCAGATAGACCTCACCCTGCGCCTTGGGCGCATCGCCTGCGATCTTGGCAATCAGCAGCCGCTCGGCTTCGCCACCCTGCCCGGCCAGTTGCCTGTCGGCGATAGGTCCCTGGAAAACGTCTTCCCAGAAAGCCCGACGCCGTTGCACATCGGGAAACAGTCCTTTGACCTGATGGCGAAAGCGCGCCGCAAGCCCGGCCAACTGGCCATAGGTAGAAGGTATCCAGGTTTCCAGCTTGGCGCGGATCAGACGCGCCAGCACCGGTGCATCACCGCCACTGGAAACCGCAATCACCAGCGGTGAACGGTCGACAATGGCCGGGAAGATGACCGTACACAGGGCTGGAGCATCCACCACATTGACGGGAACACAGCGCTGTCTGGCATCCTGGGACACCTGGGCATTGAGCGGCTCATCGTCGGTGGCGGCAATGACCAATACGCAGCCGTCCAGATCGCTTTCGCTGTAGCCGCGAAGGATCAATTCGCCACCGCTGCGCTCGACCAGCTCGCGCAGTTGTTCTTCGATGTCGGGCGCGACCACCCGCAGCAACGCACCGGCCTCGGCCAGCAGGCGAGACTTGCGCAAGGCAATCTCGCCACCACCGACGACCAGCACCCAACTGCCACGCAGATTGTGGAACAGCGGCAGGAATTCCATTTAACCGATGACCTCGAGGCCGCCCATGTAAGGCTTGAGCACTTCAGGCACACGGATCGAACCGTCAGCCTGCTGGTAGTTTTCCAGCACCGCGACCAGGGTACGACCCACAGCCAGACCCGAACCGTTCAGGGTATGGACCAGTTCCGGCTTGCCGGTTTCCGGGTTGCGCCAGCGGGCCTGCATGCGACGCGCCTGGAAGTCGCCACAGTTGGAGCACGACGAAATCTCGCGGTACTTGGCCTGGCTCGGAATCCAGACTTCAAGGTCGTAGGTCTTGACGGCGCTGAAGCCCATGTCGCCCGTGCACAGAGCCAGTACGCGATAAGGCAGTTCCAGCAGTTGCAGGACGCGCTCGGCGTTGGCGGTCAGGCCTTCCAGGGCTTCCATGGACTGGTCGGGAGCCACGATCTGGACCATCTCGACCTTGTCGAACTGGTGCTGACGGATCATGCCGCGGGTATCGCGACCCGAAGCACCGGCTTCGCTGCGGAAGCATGGCGTGTGGGCAACGAATTTCAGAGGCAGTTGTTTCGGGTCGAGGATTTCCCCGGAAACGATGTTGGTCAGCGACACTTCTGCCGTCGGGATCAGGTACAGATCCGCTTCACCGTCGCGGGAGATCTTGAACAGGTCTTCCTCGAACTTCGGCAACTGACCGGTGCCCTGCAAGGCAGGTGCCTGGACCAGATAAGGCGTATAGGCCTCTTCGTAGCCGTGCTCGTTGATGTGCAGGTTGATCATGAACTGCGCCAGAGCGCGATGCAGACGGGCGATTGGCCCGCGCAGCAGGGCAAAGCGTGCGCCGGACAGCTTGGCGGCGGTTTCGAAATCCAGCCAGCCGTACTTCTCGCCCAGGGCAACGTGGTCCTGAACGGTGAAATCGAACGAAGCAGGCGTGCCCCAGGTACGCACTTCGACGTTCTCGTCTTCGTCAGCGCCCACCGGCACGGACTCGTGAGGCAGGTTCGGCATGCTCAGCAGCATGGCGTCCAGTTCGGACTGAATGCCGTCCAGCTCTTTCTTGCCGCTGTTGAGCTCTTCGGCCATGCGGTCGATATCCGCCATCAAGGGCGCGATGTCTTCGCCGCGCTGCTTGGCCTGACCAATGGATTTGGAACGGGCATTACGCTCGGCCTGCAACTGCTCGGTGCGGGTCTGTACCGTCTTGCGCTGGTTTTCCAGCGATTCGATGCGCGCTACGTCCAGTGTGAAACCACGGGAAGCCAGGCGATCCGCTACGTCCTGAAGTTGGGTACGTAACAGTTTGGAATCGAGCATATCGTTCTCTCGTCTATCAAAGTCTGGTCAGGGACAGGCCAACCCAGGTTGCGAGCAGCCCGCCGAACACGCTGATACCCGCATAGCCCAGGGCCATCGGTACTTGCCCGCTTTCCAGCAGGCGTAGCGTATCCAGTGAAAAGGATGAAAAGGTCGTCAGACCGCCTACAAAGCCGACAATCAAGCCGGCACGAACCTCGATGGGCACTTCCGGGCGAATCAGAAACAGGCCGTACAGCACACCGATTATCAGACACCCGACGATATTCACCGCCAGAGTGGCCGTATAGAAATGCCGCGGCCAGTTGGCACTTACCCAGGTTCCGGCAGCAAAGCGCAATAATGTACCAGCGATACCGGCTACGGACACCGCAAGAATCGTCTGAATCACTACTTTCTCCGCTGACGAGGGCTGGCGGCGTCCAACGAAGCCAGATGTTTGAGCTTTTCGCCGATTTTAAGCTCCAGGCCACGGGGTACCGGTTTGTAATACTCGCGTGGTTCCAGCTCTTCAGGGAAGTAGTCTTCACCAGCTGCGTAGGCATCGGGTTCGTCGTGGGCATAGCGGTATTCTTCGCCATAGCCCAGTTGTTTCATGAGTTTGGTCGGGGCATTGCGCAAATGCAGCGGGACTTCCAGCGAACCATGCTCGGTAGCTTCGCGCATCGCTGCCTTGAACCCCATGTAAACCGCATTGCTCTTGGGCGCGCAGGCCAGATAGACGATGGCCTGCGCCACTGCCAGCTCGCCTTCGGGGCTGCCAAGCCGCTCCTGCACATCCCAGGCGGACATGCACAGTGGCAAGGCGCGAGGGTCGGCGTTGCCGATATCCTCGCTGGCCATGCGTACCACGCGACGCGCCAGATACAGCGGATCGCAGCCACCATCGATCATCCGTGCAAACCAGTACAAGGCTGCATCGGGGTTGGAGCCACGAATGGACTTGTGCAGCGCAGATATCTGGTCGTAAAACGCTTCACCGCCCTTGTCGAAACGACGACGGCTGTCGCCGAGCAGGCTTTGCAGCAGATCGACACTGATCTGCGAGCCGTCTTCGGCCAGATCGGAGGCGTTTTCCAGCAAGTTGAGCATGCGCCGACCGTCACCGTCAGCCGCGGCCATCAACAGTTCGAAGCCTTCATTGCTCAGGCTCAACCGATGTTTGCCCAGGCCACGCTCTTCGTTCAAGGCCCGATGCACTAGCTTGCGCAAAGCGGCTTTGTCGAGGCTCTTGAGCACATAGACCCGCGCCCGGGAGAGCAAAGCGTTGTTCAGTTCGAATGAAGGGTTTTCAGTGGTCGCGCCGATAAAGATCAGGGTGCCATCTTCAACATAGGGCAGAAAGGCATCCTGCTGCGACTTGTTGAAACGGTGGACTTCATCGACAAACAGGATGGTGCGACGGCCGTATTGCCCGGCCTGCTGTTTAGCGACCTCGACGGCCTGACGAATCTCCTTGACCCCGGCGAGCACTGCCGAGACGGTTTCAAAATGCGCATCGGAAACCTTGGCCAGCAGTTGCGCCAGGGTGGTTTTACCCACACCCGGCGGCCCCCAGAAGATCATGGAGTGCAGAGCGCCCTGCTCCAGCGCCTCACGCAGAGGCTTGCCGTGAGCGAGCAGGTGCTCCTGACCGACATACTCGTCCAGATTGGTCGCACGCAGACGTGCAGCCAGTGGCTGAGCTATCGGTTCGCTACGAAACAGGTCCATGATCTGAGGTTAAGCCCCTTTATTCCTGGATGACATCGGCACCTTTGGGAATGTCGAACTTGAACTTGCTGGCCGCGATCGGCTCGTTCGCCTTGACGCCAGTGAACAGGATATTGGTGCGCTGGCCGACGCTGTCGATCAACTGCATGTCGTTGATGATGCCATTGCGAAAGGACAGACGCAGGTTATCGAACAGAGTGTCCTTGGTCTTGGGCTTGAGCACGAAGTCGATTACGCCGCCCGCTTCCTTGGCAGTGATATCAAAGCTCTCGCTGATCTTCGACACGTCACCGGACAGCAGCAGGGCCGGCGTCTGGGTCAGGCGCTGATCCAGGGTCTTGATGGTGACCTGTTGCAGATCCGGGTCCCAGAGGGAAACCTTCTTGCCGTCGGAGACCATCAACTGCTCCTGAGGCGCATCGGTGTGCCAGTTGAACAGGCCTGGACGCTGCAGGGCCATTTCACCCGAGGTTTCCTGCAGTTGCGTACCGCTGCCATCGAGCGTCAGCTGGGAAAAGCGGGCAGTCAGGGTCTGGGACTTTTCCAGCAACTGGGTCAGGCGCGCCACGTCCTTGCTGTCGGCATGGGCCGGGATCGCGGAGAAAGTCAGTGCAGTTGCCAATAACATGCGGATAAGACGCATGGGATTCCTCATTGGATTCATGAAGCGCAGACAACGTGTCTGGCACGCTGTCTGCGCTATGGGATTAAATCAGTCGCGCATCGGGCCGGGGGCAATGACTTCACGCGAGCCATTGGTATTCATGGCCGTCACGACACCTGCCATTTCCATCGCCTCGATCATACGCGCAGCACGGTTGTAGCCGATCTTGAGTTTGCGCTGCACAGCTGAAATCGATGCACGACGGCTTTCAAGAACGAACTTCACCGCCTCGTCATACAAGGCATCGCTCTCGCTGTCTTCACCGCCTTCGCCACTGCCACCATCGAAACCGCTGCCAGCCTCTTCGACGCCTGCAAGAATATCGTCGTTGTAGTTTGGCGTACCACGCATTTTCCAGGCTTCCACCACGCGGTGGACCTCATCGTCGGATACGAATGCGCCATGCACACGAATCGGCAGGCTGGTACCCGGCGGCATGTACAGCATGTCACCATGGCCCAGCAGCTGCTCGGCACCACCCTGGTCGATGATGGTCCGCGAGTCGATTTTGCTCGATACCTGGAATGCCATGCGCGTCGGGATGTTGGCCTTGATCAGACCGGTGATGACGTCCACGGACGGGCGCTGGGTTGCCAGGATCAGGTGAATACCGGCTGCCCGGGCCTTTTGTGCGATACGGGCGATGAGTTCTTCAACCTTCTTGCCGACAATCATCATCATGTCGGCGAACTCGTCGACCACCACCACGATGGTCGGCAAGGTGGTGAGCAACGGTGCTTCGTCATGGATGCTTTCACGACGATACATCGGGTCGGAGATCGGGGTGCCCTCCTCCTCGGCGTCCTTGATCTTGCGGTTGAAACCGGCAAGGTTACGCACGCCCATGGCCGCCATCAGCTTGTAGCGGCGCTCCATTTCGGCAACGCTCCAGCGCAGGGCGTTGGCGGCGTCCTTCATGTCGGTCACGACCGGGCACAGCAGGTGCGGAATACCTTCGTAGATCGACAATTCAAGCATTTTAGGGTCGATCATGATCAGCTTGGCGTCTTCCGGGCCAGACTTGAACAGGATCGACAGGATCATGGCGTTGACCCCCACGGACTTACCGGAACCGGTCGTACCGGCCACCAGCAGGTGAGGCATCTTGGCCAGATCGGTAATGACCGGACGGCCACCGATGTCATGCCCCAGCGCCAGGGTAACCGGCGACTTGGCATTATCGTATTCGGGCGAGGACAGGACCTCGGAAAACCGCACGATCTGCCGGTCTTCGTTGGGGATCTCGATACCGACGGTGGTCTTGCCGGGGATCACCTCGACCACCCGGACGCTGGTCACGGCCAGGGAGCGGGCAAGGTCCTTGGCAAGGTTGGCAATACGGCTGACCTTGACCCCTGCGGCAGGCTGGATTTCGTAGCGGGTAATCACCGGCCCCGGATGGATGGAGTCCACCGAGACCTCGACGCCGAACTCCTTGAGCTTGATTTCCAGCAGATGCCCCACGGCCGCCAGCGACTCGGGCGAATAGTTGAGCTTTTTCTTTTCGGCAGGGTCGAGAATCGAGATAGGCGGCAAGGTGCCTTCGATGGCGCTGTCGACGAACAACGGCACCTGCTTCTCTTTCTGGACACGCTTGCTCGGCTCGGGCGCCTTGGCTGGTGCCGGAGCAATCACCGCCGGCACGTGTTTCTCGCGCTCGGTCATGTGCTTGCTCAGGGACTCTTCGCGCTCAATCAGACGCTCACGGGCCTTGACCTGCTCACGGCGATCGGGAACGACCGGGGCCACCACTTCGTCGACACGCATGTCGACCTCGCGCAACTGCGCGACCATCTGCTTACGCTCGGTACGGGCAACCCACCAGCGGTTGGCGGCACCCTGGATGAGCTCGAACAGGTCGAGGGTGATCTTGCCGGTCACATCCATGACCTTGAACCAGGACAGGTCGGTGAATACCGTCAGGCCGAACAGGAACAAGGCAATGAACAGCAATGTGCTGCCCTGGATGTTGAGGGCTTTCTTGGCCAGATCGCCAAGCACTTCACCCAGCACACCGCCCGCCGAGCCCGGAAAGCCCGCCGCGAAATGGAAGTGGATGTGCGCCAGCGCGGCACCCGCCAGAATCAGGAATACCAGGCCGATCAGGCGCCAGGAGAACAGCCAGCCGCTCCACTGCCACGGCTCGTGACGCTGACTGAAGACCTGCCAGGCCTTGATGGCCAGCAATAACGGGAAAATGTAGGCGAAATAGCCCACGACCATGAACAGGATGTCGGCACAGAAGGCACCCGCACGGCCCGCGGCGTTCTGGACTTGCGCGGAGCTGCTGGTATGGCTCCAGCCCGGATCGCTCTGATCGTAGGTCAACAGGGCCATCATCAGGTACAGGCACAAGGCACCGAAGGCAATCAGTGCACCTTCCTTGAGCCGATAATGCAGTTGCTGCCGCCAGAGCGGAACAGAGCTGGGTGCTGTGGTGGATTTTTTCAAAACGCTTTATTTCCTGCGCTCAAGCGCGAACATCTCGTTGATTGACTATGAACGGCTGCTGAACGGTATCGACCGCTTACAGCCGAAAACGGGATCGCGAACCTCTGAAACACCCGCAGAACAGATGACCTGAATGATAACGCGCAAAGTCGGCATTGTACGGCTTTGTAGGGCCCAAGGTCTGTAGGAAAGCTCTTCACAACGGCTTTTAACGCCCAATGTTCACCGTTTTCATACAGAGACTGACCGCAACGTGCCATAGCCTTTCTCATGACATTCAATTTGAGCATGCATTCTCTTTTGTGACAAAGGCTTATGACATGATTCTATCAGCGAGACACAAGAACGCAGACTATCGGGCTATCATCCTTGCCTGTACTACCGAAACCTTGCGACACACACCATAATGGCGACCGGTTGTGACCGCGTTTATCGTACAGAGTTGCAAATCACCACTGGTGCGCCCTCCCCTACCGCGAAGTTCCGATGCCATGCTGACCTGGTTGCAACGCAACAGCCTTGTTTTCCCTCCACTGGAAAAAGCCCTGCGCGAACCCAACGGCCTGCTGGCCGCGGGCGGCGACCTCTCCGCCGACCGGCTTGTACAGGCTTACCGGCATGGCTGCTTTCCATGGTTTCAGGACGGGCAGCCCATTCTCTGGTGGTCGCCCGACCCACGCACCGTTCTGCCACCAGCCGAGATACATGTGTCACGCAGCCTGGGCAAGCTTATGCGCCAGGAGCGTTATCGGGTAACCTTCGATCAGGATTTCGCCGCGGTCATACAGGCCTGCGCCGAGCCTCGCAGCTACGCCAACGAAACCTGGATCACCCGCTCGATGCAGGAGGCCTATATGGAACTGCATCGGCGCGGACATGCACACAGCGTCGAGGTCTGGGAGCAGGACAGACTGGTGGGCGGCCTGTACGGATTGGCCATGGGGCAGCTGTTTTTCGGTGAATCCATGTTCAGCCGCGCCGACAACGCTTCGAAAGTCGGCTTCGCCACACTGGTGGAACGCCTGGATGCCTGGGGCTTCGTATTGATCGATTGCCAGATGCCCACCCAGCACCTGCACAGCTTCGGTGCCCGCTCGATCCCGCGCCAGACATTCGCCGACTACCTGCACCGGCATCTGGATCAGCCGAATAACGCCGACTGGTTGCCTAGGCGAGTTTGAAAGGCTGGCATACACTCTTACCCATGGATTCTGATAACGGGGGCGATCATGACAGAGCTGGCGCGGCTTAAGTTTTATGCCACTCAACCCCACACCTGCAGTTACCTGCCCGAAGAGCAGGCGACCACGCTGTTTCTGGACCCCAGTCAGCCAATGGACGTGCAAGTCTATGCCGACCTGTCGGACATGGGCTTTCGCCGCAGTGGCGACCATCTTTATCGCCCCCACTGCCAGAATTGCAGTGCCTGCGTACCGGCCCGCATCCCGGTAAACCTGTTCGTACCCGACCGGCAGCAAAAACGCATCCTCAAGCGCAACACCGATCTTCAGGTACGCAGCACCAAGCCAGTCTTCACCGAAGAGCACTTCGATCTCTATCAGCGCTATATCGAGCAACGACACGCCGATGGCGACATGTTTCCACCCAGTCGCGACCAGTTCTCCACTTTTCTGGTGCGTGACCTGCCCTTCTCGCGCTTTTACGAGTTCCGGCTGGACCAGCGCCTGCTGGCAGTCGCGGTGACCGATCTGTTGCCCAACGGCCTTTCTGCGGTCTATACCTTTTATGAACCCGATGAAGAACGGCGCAGCCTTGGGCGTTATGCCATCTTGTGGCAGATCGCCGAAGCAGCCCGGCTTCAGTTGCATGCCGTGTACCTGGGATACTGGATCAAGAACTGTAAAAAGATGAATTACAAGACCCAATATCGCCCCATCGAGCTGTTGACCAATCAAAGATGGGTCACTCTGTATTGAAGCCCTTGGCTTAAAGAGGTTTTTTCGGGCACAATGCACGCCGCTTTTGCCTGGCGCCACTTGCACCGGGCCACTCATTTGTATACCGAGGGCTTTACTGCATGTCGAAAGAAGACAGCTTCGAAATGGAAGGCACTGTCGTCGACACCCTGCCCAACACCATGTTTCGTGTGGAGTTGGAAAACGGGCACGTCGTAACCGCGCATATCTCCGGCAAGATGCGCAAGAACTACATCCGTATTCTTACCGGTGACAAGGTCCGCGTCGAACTGACGCCTTATGACCTGAGCAAAGGGCGTATCACCTACCGCGCCCGTTAAGCTAGTACTGACGAAAACGCCCGGCACATGCCGGGCGTTTTTGTTTGTTCGTTTGCCTGGCACTCATTACCGAGTGCCAGGCAGGACTGCCATCAAGCCATCTCTGCCGTTGTCTCGAAATCAAAGGTGATCTCGCCATCCTTGATATCGATATGCACAACGCCACCATGCTCGGACAACTCACCGAACAGGATCTCCTCAGCCAGGGGACGCTTGATCTTGTCCTGGATAAGGCGAGCCATCGGACGAGCACCCATTGCCGCATCATAGCCACCCTGCGCCAGCCAGCTTCTGGCCGCGTCGGATACTTCGAGCAGTACACGCTTGTCTTCCAGCTGCGCCTGAAGTTCGGTAAGGAACTTGTCGACCACGCTCTTGATGACTTCGTGGCTGAGGCGGCCAAACTGGATGATGGTGTCCAGACGGTTGCGGAACTCCGGCGTAAAGCTCTTCTTGATCACTTCCATTGCATCGGACGAGTGATCCTGATGAGTGAAACCGATCGAAGCCCGCGCTGCCGACTCGGCACCGGCGTTGGTGGTCATGATGACGATCACATTGCGGAAGTCCGCCTTGCGACCGTTGTTGTCAGTCAGCGTACCGTGGTCCATGACCTGCAGAAGCAGGTTGAAGACTTCCGGATGCGCCTTCTCGATTTCATCGAGCAGCAAGACACAATGCGGCTGACGGGTAATGGCTTCAGTCAGCAGACCGCCCTGATCGAAACCGACATAGCCCGGAGGCGCACCGATCAGACGCGATACGGTATGACGCTCCATGTACTCGGACATGTCGAAGCGAATCAGCTCGACACCAAGCGCCTTGGCCAGCTGACGAGCCGCTTCCGTCTTGCCGACACCGGTAGGCCCTGCGAACAGGAAGGAACCTACAGGCTTGTCAGGCGACTTCAGACCGGCACGGGACAGCTTGATGGCCGTAGACAGCGAGTCGATGGCTGCATCCTGACCGAAGACCGTGAGCTTGAGATCGCGCTCCAGGTTACGCAGCAGCTCCTTGTCGGAACTGTTGACGTGCTTTGGAGGAATACGCGCGATTTTCGCGACGATGTCTTCAACCTGCGGCACATCGATGCACTTGACCCGACGCTCGGCCGGCTGCAGGCGCTGGAAGGCACCGGCTTCGTCGATGACGTCAATCGCCTTGTCAGGCATATGCCGGTCATTGATGTAGCGCGACGCAAGCTCTGCAGCCGCACGCAACGCTTCATCGCTGTACTCGATGCTGTGGTGCTGCTCGAAGCGGCCTTTGAGGCCCTTGAGAATACCGATGGTGTCCTCGACCGATGGCTCGGAGACATCAACCTTCTGGAAGCGACGCGCCAAGGCACGATCCTTCTCGAAGATCCCGCGAAATTCCTGAAAGGTCGTGGAACCGATGCAACGGATATCACCGGAAGACAGCAGCGGCTTGAGCAGGTTGGAAGCATCCATCACCCCGCCGGAAGCGGCACCCGCACCGATGATGGTATGAATTTCATCGATGAACAGGATCGCATGCGGCCGTTTGCGAAGTTCATTGAGCAGCGCCTTGAAGCGCTTCTCGAAGTCGCCGCGATACTTGGTGCCGGCCAGCAAGGCGCCAAGGTCAAGGGAGTAGACAACGCTGCTGGCCAGCAGATCCGGCACCTGGTTGTCGACAATACGCTTGGCCAGGCCTTCGGCGATGGCAGTCTTGCCGACACCCGCTTCACCGACCAGCAGAGGGTTGTTCTTGCGACGACGGGCGAGAATCTGAGCAACGCGCTCGACTTCGTTCTCGCGACCGACCAATGGATCGATGCGCCCCTGGCGCGCCAGTTCGTTCAGATTGCTTGCATAGGCATCCAGAGGATTGCCTGAGGAAGAAGCCTCACCACCCTCGTCGTCCTGCATATCCTGCTCACCTTCAGAAGAGTGTTCGCCATGCCCTGGAACCTTGGAGATGCCATGGGCGATGTAATTGACGACATCAATCCGGGCCACGCTCTGCTGCTTGAGCAGGAAGACGGCCTGACTTTCCTGCTCACTGAAAATTGCTACCAGTACGTTGGCGCCGGTCACTTCACGTTTGCCGGAACTCTGCACATGGAAGACTGCACGTTGCAACACGCGCTGGAACCCGAGCGTCGGCTGGGTTTCACGATCCTCGTCATGGACAGGGATCAGTGGGGTTGTGGAGTCGATGAACTCCTGCAGATCATGCTTGAGCTTATCGAGGTTTGCGCCGCAGGCACGCAAGACAGTGGCTGCAGCCTCATTATCCAATAGAGCCAGCAGGAGGTGCTCGACCGTCATGAACTCATGACGCTTTGAACGAGCTTCCTTGAAGGCAAGATTGAGGGTGACTTCGAGCTCACGGTTTAACATAGCTTCACCTCATACCCAAGTGGCCGGCGTTTAACCGTCCTTCTCGATCTCACAGAGTAGTGGATGCTGACTTTCCCGGGCGTATTGATTGACCTGCATTGCCTTGGTTTCGGCTATGTCGCGGGTAAACAATCCGCATACTGCCCGCCCCTCTGTATGGACGGCCAGCATGACCTTGGTAGCCAGCTCACGATTCAGGTTGAAAAACACCTCAAGAACCTCGACGACGAAATCCATAGGGGTGTAATCATCGTTAAACAAAACCACCTTGTACATCGGTGGCGCCTGCAGGGTGGGCTTGGCGTCCTGCAACGCAATGCCAGCTGAGTCGTCCTCGTGTGACTGCGGACCGTCCTGATTGAATGTTAGTCGAATCTTGCTGATTGCATGCATGGTAAAGAAAGGTTCGTGTAAAGAGCGGATTGAATAAATTTAGTCGCAGCCTGACCGGTTTTCACATAGACCGCCGCATGACCTTGACTATCAGCTAATCGGTGTTACAAACAATAGAGCCCACATTGGGTAAAAAGGGTCCGCGCAGTCAACCAAAATTTTTTTAGGCCAGGCGGATTGAGGTGGATGATACTCCAGACGGAGTCCTTTGCAGAGGGATATGGCTATGCTCAGCGGTAAAGTCAAGTGGTTCAATAATGCAAAAGGCTATGGATTTATTCTTGCCGATGGCAGAGATGAAGATCTGTTTGCTCATTATTCGGCCATACAAATGGATGGCTACAAAACGCTCAAGGCAGGCCAACCGGTCCAGTTCGAGATTATTCAAGGGCCCAAGGGATTGCATGCCGTGAATATCTCACCTGCGTCCACAGCTACTGTTACAACGGCCGCAGATGCTTCAAGCACAGCACAAAAGCCAGCTAATGTGTCGGCCTGAGACAGACCACCACAAACGCCAGCCATGAGTAACAAGCAGCCAGTTCAGGATGACTGAACTGGCTGCTGGTAAAGCCCGATGAGTTACATGTGCGCAATCAGGGCATCGCCGAACTCGGACGATGACAACCGCTTCGCGCCCTCCATCAGCCGCTCGAAATCATAAGTAACAGTTTTGGCTGCAATGGCCCCATTGGTGCCCTTGATGATCAAGTCGGCCGCTTCAACCCATCCCATATGCCGCAACATCATTTCCGCCGACAGAATCAGAGACCCCGGATTGACCTGATCCTTGCCTGCATATTTGGGTGCTGTCCCGTGTGTCGCCTCGAACATCGCCACGGTATCCGAAAGATTGGCACCGGGCGCAATACCGATTCCCCCCACCTCCGCCGCCAGAGCGTCGGAAAGATAATCGCCATTGAGATTCAATGTTGCGATGACATCATATTCGGCGGGACGTAGCAGGATCTGCTGAAGCATTGCATCGGCAATGGCGTCCTTGACGATCACCTCCTTGCCGGTCCGAGGGTTGGTGAACTGCATCCATGGCCCGCCGTCGAGCAGAGTCGCGCCAAACTCCTCGGCAGCCACTTCATAGGCCCACTCCTTGAAGGCCCCTTCGGTGAATTTCATGATGTTGCCTTTATGCACGATGGTCAGCGAGTCACGGTCATTGTCGACGACATACTGCAATGCCTTGCGCGCCAGACGTCTTGTTCCCTCCCTGGAAACCGGCTTGACCCCGATACCGCAGTCCTCGTCAAAGCGAATCTTTGTGACTCCCATCTCTTCCTTGAGAAAACGGATGACCTTGGTCACTTCGGGAGATCCGGCCTTCCACTCGATCCCGGCATAAATGTCTTCGGAGTTTTCGCGAAAGATCGTCATGTTCACATCGCCGGGCTTCCTGACCGGGCTGGGCACCCCCTCGAACCAGCGAACCGGCCTCAGGCAGACATACAGATCCAGTTGCTGGCGCAAGGCGACGTTCAGCGAGCGAATCCCGCCTCCGACCGGCGTGGTCAGAGGCCCCTTGATGGAAACCACATATTCTCTCACCGCATCCAGCGTCTCCTGAGGCAACCAGGTATCGGGGTCGTAAACCCGGGTTGCCTTCTCTCCGGCATAGACTTCCATCCAGGAAATCCTGCGTTTTTCGCCATAAGCCTTGCTGACTGCCGCATCGACCACCTTGATCATGACCGGCGTGATATCGATACCAATGCCATCTCCTTCTATAAAGGGAATGACGGGGTTGTCGGGAACGTTGAGGGAGTGGTCTGCGTTGACAGTGATCTTCTCACCGACGGCGGGAATTCTTGTTTTTTGATATGTCATGCTGGACTCCGGTGTGGGCTGAGTGGACATCCTGACAGCCATTGAGCCTAGTCCAGCCCCCGATACACAGGCAAAGCCCGCCAGTCCGGCAACCCTCGAAAACGCCCGAAAGCCTTGATCTTGAGCGCCTTCGTTCGACCAACGGCGAATAGTCGCCATTCGATAGCACGCATAGCATTAATGCTTGGCGCCAAGGGTTTGATATACTCGCGACGTGACCGCAGAGTCATAAAGGCCGAAGTGTCTGAAACCGGACTTTCAGCCTTATATATGCGTCGGGCAGTGACCATTGCCATGCCCGGCAGCTTGACGCTCGACTGATGCACCCAACATCACCGCGAATAAACCTCGACTTGGGCCCATGACCGAACTTTGGGCAAGAGTGCATACCCTGCGCATATCGAGATTTTGTGCATGCTCAGCAAAACAGAGAGTTAATACCAATGTCCAACCGCTCGAAGATCATCTACACCTTCACTGACGAAGCTCCGGCCCTCGCCACCTACTCGCTTCTGCCAATCATCGAAGCATTTACAGCCTCTTCCGATATCGACGTCGAAACACGTGATATCTCTCTGGCGGGCCGTGTTCTTTCCAGCTTCCCCGAATCGCTTGGCGCCGATCAGCAGGTGCCGGATCATCTCGCCGAGTTGGGCAAACTGGCCACCACACCAGAAGCCAACATCATCAAGCTGCCCAACATCAGCGCCTCGGTTCCTCAATTGAAGGCAACCATCAAAGAGCTGCAGGAAAAAGGCTTCAAGATCCCGGACTACCCGGAAGCGCCGTCCACCGACGCGGAAAAAGAAACCCGCGCGCGCTACGACAAGGTCAAGGGCAGCGCCGTGAACCCGGTTCTGCGTGAAGGCAACTCCGACCGCCGCGCTCCGCTCTCGGTCAAGAACTACGCTCGCAAGCACCCGCACAAGATGGGCGCATGGGCTGCCGACTCCAAGGCTCACGTTGCGCACATGAGCAGCGGCGACTTCTACGGCAGCGAAAAGGCCGCTCTGGTCGAAGCCGACAACAGCGTCAAGATCGAACTGGTCGCCAAGGACGGTACAACCACCGTTCTGAAAGAGAAAACCAGCGTCAAGGCTGGCGAAGTGATCGATTGCTCGGTCATGAGCAAGAAAGCCCTGCGCAGCTTCATTGCCGCCGAAATCGAAGACGCCAAGAAGCAAGGCGTGCTGTTCTCGGTGCACTTGAAAGCCACCATGATGAAAATCTCCGACCCGATCATGTTCGGTCAGATCGTCGACGAGTACTACAAGGATGCGCTGACCAAGCACGCAGATATCCTGAAGGAAATCGGCTTCAGCCTGAACAACGGTATCGGCGACCTGTACGATCGCATCGGCAGCCTGCCTGCTGACAAACAGGCCGAAATCAAGGCTGACATCCAGGCGGTCTACGCCACTCGCCCACAACTGGCGATGGTCAACTCCGACAAAGGCATCACCAACCTGCACGTTCCGAGCGATGTCATCGTCGACGCCTCGATGCCTGCCATGATCCGCGACTCCGGCAAGATGTGGGGCGCCGACGGCCAACTGCACGATGCCAAGGCTGTCATCCCGGATCGCTGCTACGCAACCATATATCAGGCGGTCATCGAAGACTGCAAGAAGAACGGCGCTTTCGACCCAACCACCATGGGCAGCGTGCCGAACGTCGGCCTGATGGCGCAGAAAGCCGAAGAATACGGTTCTCACGACAAGACTTTCCACATCAAGACCGATGGTGTGGTCCGCGTGACCGACAGCCAGGGCAACCTGCTGATGGAACAGAACGTCGAAACCGGCGATATCTGGCGCATGTGCCAGGCCAAGGACGCGCCGATCCAGGACTGGGTCAAACTGGCCGTCAACCGTTCCCGTGCCAGCAACACTCCGGCCATTTTCTGGCTCGACCCGGCTCGCGCCCATGACAGCGTGATGATCGAGAAAGTCCGCAAGTACCTGGGCGACCACGACACTTCGGGCCTGGACATCCAGATCCTGTCGCCGGTCGAAGCCATGAAGCTGACTCTGGAGCGCACCCGTGCCGGCAAGGACACCATTTCGGTGACCGGCAACGTACTGCGCGACTACCTGACCGACCTGTTCCCGATCATGGAACTGGGCACAAGCGCCAAGATGCTGTCGATCGTGCCGCTGATGAATGGCGGCGGCCTGTTCGAAACCGGCGCCGGCGGTTCGGCTCCGAAGCACGTTCAGCAGTTCGTCGAAGAGAACTTCCTGCGCTGGGACTCCTTGGGCGAGTTCCTGGCTCTGGCCGCTTCCCTCGAGCACCTGGGCAATGCCTACAACAACTCCAAGGCCCTGGTTCTGTCCAAGACCCTGGATCAGGCTACCGGTGAGTTCCTGGATCGCAACAAGTCGCCTTCGCGCAAGGTCGGCAGCATCGACAACCGCGGCAGCCACTTCTACCTGACCCTGTTCTGGGCACAGGCTCTGGCCGCTCAAAACGACGACGCGGCCCTCAAGGCGCAGTTCGGCCCACTGGCCAAGACCCTGACCGACAACGAAGAGAAAATCGTTGCCGAGCTCAACGCTGTCCAGGGCAAACCAGTGGAAATCGGTGGTTACTACTTCACCAACCCTGAACTGACCAGCAAAGCCATGCGCCCTAGCGCAACCTTGAACGCAGCCATCGCCGCGTTGTAAGTGGCAAAGCGGTCAGATGCATGACCTGCAAAAGCCCCGGCCACGCACCGGGGCTTTTGCATTTCAGGGCCGGGAATCATGAGTCTTCGCAGGAACGACGATGTATCGCCATCAATGAAGTCTCGCGGATGAATCCCACCTGCTCCTGACCTCCTCCCCCTACATACGAGTAGCAATATTATGCAATGGCAAGCCCACGTTACCGTCGCCACGATCGTCGAAGATCAGGGCCGGTTCCTGTTCGTCGAAGAAATCAAGGGCGGACAAAAGGTACTCAACCAGCCCGCCGGACATCTGGACCCGAACGAAAGCCTGCAACACGCAGCCGTGCGCGAAACCCTGGAAGAAACCGGCTGGGATGTCGAACTGACCAGCGTCATCGGCATTTATCTGTACACGGCCCCCAGCAATGGCGTGACCTACCAGCGTATCTGCTTTGCAGCCAAGGCCCTGCGCCATCACCCCGAATACGCTCTGGACGAGGGCATCGTCGGCCCGGTCTGGTTGACTCGCGATGAACTCCTGACCCAGCAGCACCGCTGGCGCAGCGAGCTGGTGATGCGTTGTGTCGACGATTATCTGAATGCCGAACACTTCAGTCTTGCCCTGCTGCGCGACAAGGCGTGAGACTCGACGCCCTCAGCCTGATAGAATCGCGTCCTTTTCAAGGCCACCCATTGAATTCCCATGCGTGATCCAGCCCACTGCAACCCAGAAAACAAGCGCGTCATAGTCGGCATGTCCGGCGGCGTGGACTCATCCGTTTCCGCTGTCCTGCTCATGGAGCAGGGTTATCAGGTGGAAGGCTTGTTCATGAAGAACTGGGAAGAAGACGACGGAACGGAATACTGCACTGCCCGCGAAGACCTGGCAGACGCCCAGGCCGTGTGCGACAAGATCGGCATCAAGCTGCACACCGCCAATTTCGCCGCCGAGTACTGGGACAACGTGTTCGAGCACTTCCTGGAAGAATACAAGGCCGGTCGCACCCCCAATCCGGACATCCTGTGCAACCGGGAAATCAAGTTCAAGGCCTTCCTCGACTACGCCCTGATGCTGGGTGCCGACCTGATTGCCACCGGCCATTACGTACGCCGCCGCGATATCGACGGTCGCACCGAACTGCTCAAGGGCCTGGACCCGAACAAGGACCAGAGCTATTTCCTGCATGCCGTCGGCGGCGAACAGATCGCCCGCACCCTGTTCCCGGTCGGCGAGCTGGAAAAGCCGGAAGTACGCGCCATCGCCGAGAAACACGGTCTGGCGACGGCCAAGAAGAAGGACTCCACCGGCATCTGCTTTATCGGCGAGCGCCGCTTCACGGACTTCCTGCGCCAGTACCTCCCCGCCCAACCCGGCGAGATCAAGACCACCGAAGGCGAAGTCATCGGCCGCCACAATGGCCTGATGTATCACACCATCGGCCAGCGTCAGGGCCTGGGGATCGGCGGGCTGAAAGATGCGAGCGACGATCCCTGGTATGTACTGGTCAAGGATCTCGAACACAACGAGCTGATCGTCGGTCAGGGCAACGATCATCCCTGGCTGTTTTCCCAGGCGCTGGTCACCTCGCAGATCTACTGGGTCAACCCCATCGACCTGAGCAGCCCGAAGAAACTGACCGCCAAGGTACGCTATCGTCAGGGCGACCAGCATTGCACGCTGGAACAGACCGCCGATGGCTACCGCGCCCTTTTCGATGAACCGCAGCGCGCCGTGACACCCGGTCAGTCCGTGGTGTTCTATGACGGTGAAATCTGCCTGGGGGGCGGCGTGATCGAAATAGCCGAACCCTGGAAGAGCAAGGACAAGCGTTGATGACCCCTATTCAGGAGCAACTGATCGCTCTGGGCGGCGTATTCCAGTCCGCCATACTGGTCGACCGGATCGCCAAGACCGGACAGGTCAGCGAGGCCGGACTGAGCTGCATGATCGGCAGCCTGCTGGTGCTGGACCCCAAGGACACGCTGGAGGTGTATGGCGGCGACGACCTGAATCTGCGCGAAGGCTATCGCGCCATGGTCAGCGCCCTGGAACGCGACCCCGCGACCCTGCAGCGCGAACCTCTGCGCTATGCACTGTCGATGCTGGGTCTTGAACGACAACTGGCCAAGCGCGACGACATGCTGGAAGTGATCGGCAAGCGTCTTCCGCAGATCCAGTCCCAGGCCGAGCATTTCGGCATCGCCCATGAAAACGTGATCGCCGCCACCGGTGCGCTGTATCAGGACACCCTGAGCACCCTGCGCCAGCGCATCCAGGTTCATGGCGACATGCGCAACCTGCAGCAACCCAGCAACGCCTCGAAGATCCGCGCCCTGTTACTGGCCGGGATTCGCTCGGCACGTCTGTGGCGACAAGTTGGCGGTCATCGCTGGCAACTGGTCTTCAGCCGACGCAAGTTGTTGAAAGAACTCTATCCGCTGATGCACGGCTGACCCGCCACGCACCAGCGACCTTTACCCACCCTGCACGACGCTATCTACGCTGGTCAGTCCGACCCAGTCGGACTGAAATTTCATGTATGATATGCGCCCCTTTTCGTTGCCCGACTGTTCGAGACCACCCCATGCAGCTTTCTTCGCTCACTGCGGTTTCCCCTGTTGATGGCCGCTACGCCGGCAAAACCCAGGCCCTGCGCCCTATTTTCAGCGAATACGGCCTGATCCGCTTTCGCGTGATGGTTGAAGTTCGCTGGCTCCAGCGCCTGGCAGCTCACCCGCAAATCAGCGAAGTACCACCGTTTTCCGCAGAAGCCAACGCCATTCTCAATGCGCTGGCCGAAGACTTCTCCGTGGAACACGCCGAGCGCGTGAAAGAAATCGAACGCACCACCAACCACGACGTCAAGGCCGTGGAATACCTGCTCAAGGAACAGGCTGCCAAGCTGCCCGAGCTGGACAAGGTCAGCGAGTTCATCCACTTCGCCTGCACCAGCGAAGACATCAACAACCTGTCCCACGCCCTGATGCTGCGCGAAGGTCGCGACAACGTGATGCTGCCGCTGATGCGCCAGATCGCCGATGCCATCCGTGAACTGGCCCAGCGCTTCGCCGACGTGCCGATGCTGTCGCGCACCCACGGCCAGCCAGCTTCCCCGACCACCCTGGGCAAGGAACTGGCCAACGTCGTCTATCGCCTGGAGCGCCAGATCGCCCAGATCGCCGCAGTCCCCCTGCTCGGCAAGATCAACGGTGCGGTCGGCAACTACAACGCGCACCTGTCGGCCTATGCAGACATCGACTGGGAAGCCAACGCACGCGCCTTCATCGAAGACGAGCTGGGCCTGGGCTTCAACCCCTATACCACCCAGATCGAACCGCACGACTACATCGCCGAGCTGTTCGACGCCATTGCACGCTTCAACACCATCCTGATCGACTTCGATCGCGATATCTGGGGTTACATTTCCCTGGGCTACTTCAAGCAGCGCACCATTGCCGGTGAAATCGGCTCGTCGACCATGCCGCACAAGGTCAACCCGATCGACTTCGAAAACTCCGAAGGCAACCTGGGCATCGCCAACGCGCTGTTCCAGCATCTGGCGAGCAAACTGCCGATCTCCCGCTGGCAGCGCGACCTGACCGACTCCACTGTACTGCGCAACCTGGGCGTGGGCTTTGCCCATAGCGTCATTGCCTACGAAGCCAGCCTCAAGGGCATCGGCAAGCTGGAACTGAACGAACAGCGTATCGCCGCCGACCTGGACGCGTGCTGGGAAGTTCTGGCAGAGCCGATCCAGACCGTCATGCGCCGCTACAACATCGAAAACCCGTACGAAAAACTGAAAGAACTGACACGTGGCAAGGGCATCAGCCCTGAAGCACTGCAAACTTTCATCGACGGCCTGGACATGCCAGCCAAGGCCAAGGCCGAGCTGAAGAAGCTGACCCCGGCCAATTACATCGGCAATGCCGTGGCACAAGCCAAGCGCATCTGACCTGCAGCAACTTTTGCACACGCCCGGCTGTGCCGGGCGTTTTCATTTCAAGGGCTTACAAATGAATCCTGATATTCCTCTTCAACTTCTGGGCGGCATGAGCGCGCGTGTTTTCCTGCGTGACTACTGGCAGAAAAAGCCCCTCCTGATCCGTCAGGCGATGCCGGATTTCCAAAGCCCGATCGATCCCGACGAACTGGCCGGCCTTGCCCTGGAAGAAGAAGTCGAATCCCGACTGATCATCGAAAACGGCGAGCGTCCATGGGAACTGCGCCGCGGTCCGTTTTCCGAAGACGACTTCAGCAAGATGCCGGAACGCGAATGGACCCTTCTGGTCCAGGCCGTGGATCAATTCGTACCTGAAGTCAGCGAATTGCTGGAAAACTTCCGTTTCCTGCCAAGCTGGCGCATCGACGATGTCATGATCAGCTACGCCGCGCCGGGCGGCAGCGTCGGTCCGCACTTCGACAACTACGACGTCTTCCTGCTGCAAGGCCATGGCAAGCGCCACTGGCAGATCGGCCAGATGTGCGACGCCGAGAGCCCGCTGCTGCAGCACGCCGACCTGCGCATCCTCGCAGACTTCCAGACCACCGACGAGTGGACTCTGGAGCCCGGCGACATGCTCTATCTGCCACCCCGCCTAGCCCACTGCGGCGTTGCCGTGGATGACTGCCTGACCTACTCGGTGGGTTTCCGCGCCCCGAGTGCCGCCGAAGTCCTGACCCACTTCACCGACTTCCTCAGCCAGTTCATCCCGGATGAAGAGCGCTACACCGACGCCGACGCACAGCCTGTCAGCGATCCGCACCAGATCCAGCACGACGCCCTCGATCGCCTCAAGGCGCTGCTGGCCGAGCACATGAGCGACGAACGCCTGCTGCTGACCTGGTTCGGCCAGTTCATGACCGAGCCTCGCTACCCGGAACTGGTCACTGGCCCCGAACTGGAAGAAGAAGACCTGCTCGACAGCCTGGAACAGGGCGCAGTTCTCATTCGTAACCCGAGCGCACGTCTGGCCTGGTCTGAAGTTGATGACGATCTGCTACTGTTCGCCAGTGGCCAGAGTCGTCTTCTGCCGGGCAACCTGCGCGAATTGCTTAAACTGATTTGTGCGGCCGATTCGCTGCACAGCGAAAACCTCGGCCAATGGTTGGCCGATGAAGAGGGACGCAATCTGATTTGCGAACTCGTAAAACAAGGAAGCCTGGGATTTGCCGATGAATAAAATCACTGTATCCGTCGCGGACTGGCAGAAGAATAACGCCGATATCCGGCGTATTCGTGAAGCCGTGTTCATTTCCGAGCAATCGGTACCACCGGAACTGGAATGGGACTCGGAGGATAGCGACGCCATACATTTTCTGGCCCGCGAAGGCGATTATGCCGTCGGTACAGCACGCCTGCTGCCAGACGGCGAGATCGGTCGCCTGTCGGTCCTCAAGGACTGGCGCGGCCTGAAAGCCGGAGAAATGTTGCTGACAGCCATCCTCGAGGAGGCACAGACACGCGGCCTGAAGCAACAGAAGCTCAGTGCGCAGGTCCAGGCCGTTGCGTTCTATCAGCGCTTTGGTTTCACCGTGGTCAGCGACGAGTTTCTCGAAGCCGGCCTGCCTCACGTCGACATGGTGCGTCAGGCCTGATCCGGAGCATTATGTAGGCGCTTTTCAAGGCACTACATAAGGTTACGCCCCGTCATTTTCCTGCGGCATGACTATGCTGAAACAGGAAATGCCGGGGCGTTTTGCCATCTGCCAGTTCAACTTGTACCCACCCCTGGCCGACAAAGTGGCACACTCGGTTTTTACGCGCCCATCGCGGAGATTGGACATGTTGTTACGCACCCTGCTCACCTCATTGCTTGTCGCATTCAGTACCTGCACGCTGGCAGCCACCGAAATCGTCCCGCTCAACTACCGCACCAGCGCAGATCTGCTCCCGGTCGCCAAATCCTTCCTGGGAGCGGACGGCTCGGTCAGCGCCTACGGCAATCAACTGATCGTCAATGCAGAATCGCGCAAGATCGAAGAACTTCGCGCCCTGATCTCGCAACTGGATACTGCACCCAAGCGCCTGCTCATCAGCGTCGACACCAGCGACAGTGCGGCCCGCACCAGCAACGGCGCCAATCCTTCAAGAATCATCAGCTACGGCACCTCCAGCCGCGACGGCGGTGTCCAGCAGGTACAGGCCACCGAAGGCACGCCAGCCCTGATCCAGACCGGCCAGAGCGTCCCGTTGACCACCATTCGTACGGACGGTTACGGCTATCCACAGAGCAATACCGAATATCGCAATGTCACCCAGGGTTTCTATGTCACGGCCAGCGTCACCGGCGACATCGTCCATCTGAACATCAGCACCAATCGTGACCGCCTGAGTCAGGAGCGCCCGGACGCCATCAAGGTTCAGAGCACCGACAGTCAGGTCAGCGGTCGCCTCGGCGAATGGATCACTCTTGCAGCCTCGAGCGATCAATCCGTGGCCGATCAGCGCGGCATTGCCCAGCGCTACTCCACCCAGGGTCGCGACGACATGACTCTGCGGGTCAAGGTAGAAAGCCTCGAATAACCGGCAATGGCACGCAGCCCAGCACCGGCGGGGCTTTTCGTGACCATACGGTCGTATCCAGAGAGAAATGTAGTGAATCTAAAAAAGCACTACAAAACGTTTGACGGGTAAAAAAGAGCGAGGCATGATTGCCTCGCTCCCGCTAATCGGAGGCCTTCAAAAAGCCTCAGGATCGACGCTCTAAGCCTGAGCCGATTCCTGTCGATACTGCCCACAAGGCAGTTTGACAAGGTTACGACTGGAACGAAGTTGTCCCAAGGGACGGAAACGTTGACGGTTGATCGGACAGCTCTTGCGAGCGAAGCACAAAGGCATCCACGAGCCCGAGTGCTCACTCAGGCCATCCGGACCTTCTCCCTCCCCTCTTGAAGCCTTCGCTCACCCGTCGTCACCGCGCCCATTGCAGACCTCCGGGCAGCGAGCAGCCATCTACCGTGCCCTCGATAAACGAGGCGTTTTGGCGGAGCAGGATCTTCCAACCAAAACCTGACAATGAGGTTTATCTCCATGGCACTGACACGCGAACAACAAATAGCGGCTCTCGAGAAAGACTGGGCTGAAAATCCGCGCTGGAAAAACGTGACCCGTACCTATTCTGCTGCTGATGTCGTCCGCCTGCGTGGCTCGGTTCAACCTGAACACACCTTCGCAAAAATGGGCGCAGACAAGCTCTGGAATCTGGTCACGCAAGGTGCCAGGCCGTCTTTCCGTCCGGACAAGGACTTCGTCAACTGCATGGGCGCCCTGACCGGCGGCCAGGCGGTACAGCAGGTCAAGGCAGGCATACAGGCGATCTACCTCTCGGGCTGGCAGGTGGCCGCCGATAACAACTCTGCCGAATCCATGTACCCCGACCAGTCGCTGTACCCGGTGGACTCGGTCCCGACCGTGGTCAAGCGCATCAACAACTCGTTCCGCCGCGCAGACCAGATCCAGTGGAAAGCCGGCAAGAACCCGGGCGATGAAGGCTATATCGACTATTTCGCTCCGATCGTGGCCGATGCCGAGGCAGGTTTTGGCGGCGTGCTGAATGCTTATGAGCTGATGAAAAGCATGATCGAAGCCGGCGCAGCGGGCGTGCACTTCGAAGACCAGCTGGCATCGGTCAAGAAATGCGGCCACATGGGCGGCAAAGTGCTGGTCCCCACCCAGGAAGCCGTGCAGAAACTGGTGGCCGCTCGCCTGGCCGCCGACGTCGCCGGTGTACCGACCATCATTCTGGCCCGGACCGACGCCAACGCCGCCGACCTGCTGACCTCCGACTGCGATCCTTACGACAAACCTTTCGTCACCGGCACCCGCACTCAGGAAGGCTTCTACAAGGTGCGCGCCGGACTGGATCAGGCCATCTCCCGCGGCCTGGCTTACGCGCCCTATGCGGACCTGATCTGGTGCGAAACGGCCAAGCCGGATCTGGACGAAGCACGCCGCTTCGCCGAAGCCATCAAGAAGGAATACCCGGATCAGTTGCTCTCCTACAACTGCTCGCCTTCCTTCAACTGGAAGAAGAATCTGGACGATGCCACCATCGCCAAATTCCAGCGTGAGCTCTCGGCCATGGGCTACAAGCACCAGTTCATCACCCTGGCCGGCATTCACAACATGTGGCACAGCATGTTCAACCTGGCGCACGACTATGCCCGCAACGACATGACCGCCTATGTGAAGCTGCAGGAACAGGAGTTCGCCGACGCCGCCAAGGGCTACACCTTCGTGGCTCACCAGCAGGAAGTGGGCACCGGCTATTTTGACGACATGACCACCGTGATTCAGGGCGGCACTTCATCGGTTACCGCATTGAAAGGCTCCACCGAGGAAGAGCAGTTCCACTGATTTGCGAAGCTGCTGAAAAGACCAACAGGTCGCCCCTTCGGGGCGGCCTGTTTTTCTATCCGGGCACCCTGCATTGATCCGGGACAAGCTTTGATGCGGTGGGTGGTGATACAACTGTAATGCCCCAACTAAAACAGAACAGGAGCAGCAAACACCCCGGCAAACTAAAAAGGCTCATTCAAATGATATCAATTATCATTCAAATTTCCTTTTATTGCTTTTCCCTATTAAGAAAAATAAATGGTTAAAACCTTGGCAATGCCCAGCCTGCAAGCCCTGCAGCCATTCACGCCCCCGGATTCCGATTAATTCATTAAATAATTTTGATGTAGAAAATTTACTTGCCAAGTATTTGCACATAAAATCAATCCGATGCTCCCTCTGCGACATATCGTCACGGACTCACTCTTTATCAAGCACAGAGACCTTTGCTCTCTATTCCAAGGACTGCCAGCATGACCGAAACGACAGGTTTGATTGCCCACAACTGGGGCTTCGCCATTTTCCTTCTCGGTGTTGTCGGTCTTTGTGCCTTCATGCTCGGTCTCTCAAGCCTGCTGGGAAGCAAGGCCTGGGGCCGCAGCAAGAACGAACCTTTCGAATCCGGCATGCTGCCTACCGGCAGTGCGCGCCTGCGACTCTCCGCAAAATTCTATCTGGTCGCGATGCTCTTCGTGATCTTTGACATTGAAGCCCTTTTTCTCTTTGCCTGGTCTGTGTCCGTCCGCGAAAGCGGCTGGACCGGATTCGTCGAAGCACTCGTTTTCATAGCAATTCTGTTGGCAGGTCTTGTCTACCTATGGCGGGTTGGAGCGCTGGATTGGGCTCCTGAAGGTCGCCGTAAACGGCAAGCGAAGCTAAAACAATGAGGCTTTGGCGATGCAATACAATCTCACCAGGATCGACCCGGATGCTCCTAATGAGCAGTATCCAATCGGCAAACGGGAGACCGTTTCCGATCCGTTAGAAGATCAGGTCCACAAAAACATCTACATGGGCAAACTTGAAGACGTGCTGAACGGCGCGGTCAACTGGGGGCGTAAAAACTCCCTGTGGCCGTACAACTTCGGCCTGTCGTGTTGCTATGTGGAAATGACTACCGCCTTCACGGCGCCCCACGACATCGCCCGCTTCGGCGCCGAAGTCATCCGGGCATCGCCGCGCCAGGCGGATTTCATGGTTGTTGCCGGGACCTGCTTCATCAAGATGGCACCGATCATCCAGCGTCTCTACGAGCAAATGCTTGAGCCCAAGTGGGTCATCTCCATGGGTTCGTGCGCCAACTCCGGTGGCATGTACGACATCTACTCTGTGGTGCAGGGCGTGGACAAGTTCCTTCCTGTCGATGTGTACGTGCCCGGCTGCCCGCCCCGCCCAGAGGCATTTCTGCAAGGCTTGATGCTGCTGCAGGAATCCATTGGCCAGGAGCGTCGCCCTCTTTCCTGGGTCGTCGGCGATCAAGGCGTGTATCGCGCCGAAATGCCGTCGCAAAAGGAACAGCGCCGCGAACAGCGCATCCAGGTCACCAACCTGCGCAGCCCCGACGAAGTGTGATCCAGCCCGTTCTTCTTATAAAAAAGACAAGAACGGGTTGATTCTGTACGTTGACCGAAGTGATTGAGACCTATGACTGCAGACACCGCTCTGTACATCCCGCCTTACAAGGCTGACGACCAAGACGTCGTCGTAGAATTGAACAACCGCTTTGGCGCCGAAGCCTTCACGGCACAGCCGACCCGTACCGGCATGCCGGTGCTGTGGGTCGCACGCGCCCATCTGGTCGAGGTGCTGAAGTTCCTGCGCCAGGTGAGCAAGCCCTACTCCATGCTCTACGACCTGCACGGTGTCGATGAGCGCCTGCGCACCCATCGTCGCGGCCTGCCCGATGCCGACTTCACGGTGTTCTACCACCTGCTTTCGGTAGAACGTAACAGTGACGTGATGATCAAGGTGGCCCTGTCCGAAAGCGACCTGAGCCTGCCAAGCGTCACCGGCATCTGGCCCAACGCCAACTGGTACGAACGTGAAGTGTGGGACATGTTCGGGATCGATTTCCCGGGCCACCCGCACCTGAGCCGCATCATGATGCCGCCGACCTGGGAAGGTCACCCGCTGCGCAAGGACTTCCCGGCTCGCGCCACCGAGTTCGATCCGTACAGCCTGAGCCTGGCCAAACAGCAACTGGAAGAGGAAGCCGCACGCTTCCGTCCGGAAGACTGGGGCATGAAGCGCTCCGGCGAGAACGAGGACTACATGTTCCTCAACCTGGGTCCGAACCACCCTTCGGCCCACGGTGCGTTCCGCATCATTCTGCAACTGGACGGCGAAGAGATCGTCGACTGCGTTCCGGATATCGGTTACCACCACCGTGGTGCCGAGAAGATGGCCGAGCGCCAGTCCTGGCACAGCTTCATTCCGTACACCGACCGTATCGACTACCTGGGCGGGGTGATGAACAACCTGCCCTACGTGCTTTCGGTCGAGAAGCTGGCAGGCATCAAGGTACCCGAGAAGGTCGACACCATCCGCATCATGATGGCCGAGTTCTTCCGGATCACCAGCCACCTGCTGTTCCTGGGTACCTATATCCAGGACGTCGGTGCAATGACCCCGGTATTCTTCACCTTTACCGACCGTCAGAGAGCCTACAAGGTCATCGAAGCCATCACCGGCTTCCGTCTGCACCCGGCCTGGTATCGCATCGGCGGTGTAGCACACGACCTGCCACGCGGCTGGGAAAAACTGGTCAAGGAATTCGTCGACTGGCTGCCAAAACGCCTGGACGAATACACCAAGGCAGCCCTGCACAACAGCATTCTCAAAGGTCGTACCATCGGCGTTGCCGCCTATAACACCAAAGAGGCCCTGGAATGGGGCGTCACCGGTGCAGGCCTGCGTTCCACCGGCTGTGATTTCGACCTGCGCAAGGCGCGCCCTTACTCCGGCTACGAAAACTTCGAATTCGAAGTCCCGCTTGCGTCCAATGGCGATGCCTATGACCGCTGCATGGTCCGCGTCGAAGAGATGCGCCAGAGCATCAGGATCATCGACCAGTGCATGCGCAACATGCCGGAAGGCCCGTACAAGGCGGATCACCCGCTGACCACGCCGCCGCCCAAGGAACGCACCCTGCAGCACATCGAAACCCTGATCACGCACTTCCTGCAGGTTTCGTGGGGCCCGGTCATGCCGGCCAACGAATCCTTCCAGATGATCGAAGCGACCAAGGGCATCAACAGTTATTACCTGACGAGCGACGGCGGCACCATGAGCTACCGTACCCGGATTCGCACTCCAAGTTATCCGCACCTGCAACAGATCCCTTCGGTGATCAAAGGCAGCATGGTCGCGGACTTGATCGCGTACCTGGGTAGCATCGATTTCGTTATGGCCGACGTGGACCGCTAAGCATGAACAGCACGCTTATCCAGACAGACCGTTTCGCCCTGAGCGAAACAGAGCGCTCGGCCATCGAGCACGAGCTGCATCACTACGAAGACCCGCGCGCGGCGTCCATCGAAGCCCTCAAGATCGTCCAGAAGGAACGTGGCTGGGTGCCGGATGGCGCCATCTACGCGATCGGCGAGATCCTCGGCATTCCAGCCAGCGACGTCGAAGGTGTGGCAACGTTCTACAGCCAGATCTTCCGCCAGCCGGTCGGCCGTCACATCATTCGCGTCTGCGACAGCATGGTCTGCTACATCGGCGGCCATGAGTCGGTTGTTGGCGAAATCCAGAGCAAGCTGGGCATCGGCCTGGGCCAGACCACTCCAGACGGCCGTTTCACGCTGCTGCCGGTCTGCTGCCTGGGCAACTGCGACAAGGCTCCGGCACTGATGATCGACGACGACACTTTCGGTGACGTACAGCCTGCTGGCGTTGCCAAACTGCTGGAGGGCTACGTATGACCCTGACTTCCTTCGGCCCTGCCAACCGCATCGCGCGCAGTGCAGAAACCCATCCGCTGACCTGGCGTCTGCGTGACGACGCCGAGCCGGTCTGGCTCGACGAGTACCAGGCCAAGAACGGTTACGCGGCAGCCCGCAAGGCATTCGCCGACCTGTCTCAGGACGACATCGTCCAGACCGTCAAGGATGCAGGCCTCAAGGGACGCGGCGGTGCCGGCTTCCCTACGGGCGTGAAATGGGGCCTGATGCCCAAAGACGAATCCATGAACATCCGCTACCTGCTGTGCAACGCGGATGAAATGGAGCCCAACACCTGGAAAGACCGCATGCTGATGGAGCAACTGCCCCATCTGCTGATCGAAGGCATGCTGATCAGTGCCCGCGCACTGAAAACCTACCGTGGCTACATCTTCCTGCGCGGCGAGTACACCACCGCGGCCAGACACCTGAACCGTGCCGTGGAAGAAGCCAAGGCAGCGGGCCTGCTGGGCAAGAACATTCTGGGCAGCGGCTTCGATTTCGAGCTGTTCGTCCACACCGGCGCCGGGCGTTACATCTGTGGCGAAGAAACCGCACTGATCAACTCCCTGGAAGGCCGTCGCGCCAACCCGCGCTCCAAGCCGCCCTTCCCCGCCGCTGTCGGCGTATGGGGCAAGCCGACCTGCGTGAACAACGTCGAAACCCTGTGCAACGTACCGGCCATCATCGGTAATGGCGTCGACTGGTACAAATCCCTCGCTCGCGAAGGCAGTGAAGACCACGGCACCAAGCTGATGGGCTTCTCCGGCAAAGTGAAGAACCCGGGCCTGTGGGAGCTGCCGTTCGGCGTAACCGCTCGCGAACTCTTCGAGGACTATGCCGGTGGCATGCGCGACGGCTACAAGCTCAAGTGCTGGCAGCCAGGCGGTGCCGGTACCGGTTTCCTGTTGCCGGAACACCTGGATGCGCAAATGTACGCTGGCGGCATCGCCAAGGTCGGCACCCGTATGGGCACCGGTCTGGCCATGGCGGTAGACGACAGCATCAACATGGTGTCCCTGCTGCGCAACATGGAAGAGTTCTTCGCCCGCGAATCCTGTGGTTTCTGCACCCCTTGCCGCGACGGCCTGCCATGGAGCGTCAAGCTTCTGCGTGCGCTGGAAAAAGGCCAGGGACAAGCCGGCGATATCGAAACGCTGCTCGGTCTGGTCGGTTTCCTCGGCCCAGGCAAGACCTTCTGTGCTCACGCACCGGGAGCCGTGGAGCCATTGGGCAGCGCAATCAAGTATTTCCGCCCGGAGTTCGAGGCCGGCATCGCGCCCACCAGCGCCGCCGTTCCGCCCCAGGCACGACCGATCATCGTCGGCGCATGACCCTTTCAAGGTGAAGGGCCCTGCCCTTCATCCATCGTGCGACAGCGCCCCCAAAGGCTGTTTCGAGTCGCACGAATAACAAGATTCCATTAGCCACGCCCGCTGACACCGGGCCAACGAAGAACTTTGAACCATGGCCACTATCCACGTAGACGGCAAAGCGCTCGAAGTCGACGGGGCAGACAACCTGTTACAGGCATGTCTGTCGCTGGGCCTCGACATTCCTTATTTCTGCTGGCATCCCGCCCTTGGCAGCGTTGGCGCCTGTCGCCAGTGCGCGGTCAAGCAGTACAACGACGAGAACGACACCCGTGGTCGCATCGTCATGTCCTGCATGACTCCGGCCACCGACAACACCTGGATCTCCATCGACGATGAAGAATCCAAGGCCTTCCGGGCCAGTGTCGTCGAATGGCTGATGACCAACCACCCGCACGACTGCCCGGTCTGCGAGGAAGGCGGTCACTGCCACCTGCAGGACATGACCGTGATGACCGGTCACAACGAGCGTCGTTATCGCTTCACCAAGCGTACCCACCAGAACCAGGAACTCGGCCCGTTCATCGCTCACGAGATGAACCGCTGCATCGCCTGCTACCGTTGCGTGCGTTTCTACAAGGACTACGCCGGCGGCACCGACCTGGGCGTTTTCGGCGCTCACGACAACGTGTACTTCGGCCGGGTCGAAGATGGCGTGCTGGAAAGCGAGTTCTCCGGCAACCTGACCGAGGTCTGCCCGACCGGTGTGTTCACCGACAAGACTCACTCCGAACGCTACAACCGTAAATGGGACATGCAGTTCTCGCCGAGCATCTGCCATGGTTGCTCCAGCGGTTGCAACATCAGCCCGGGTGAGCGTTACGGCGAACTGCGTCGCATCGAAAACCGTTTCAACGGCTCGGTGAACCAGTACTTCCTGTGTGACCGTGGTCGCTTCGGCTATGGCTACGTCAACCGTGAAGACCGTCCGCGTCAGCCTCTGCTGGCAGACGGCAGCAAACTGAGCCTGGATGCAGCACTGGATACCGCAGCCGACCTGCTGCGCGGTCGCAACATCGTCGGTATCGGCTCGCCACGCGCCAGCCTGGAAAGCAACTACGCACTGCGCGAACTGGTAGGTGCCGAGCACTTCTACTCGGGTATCGAAGCCAGCGAGCTGGAGCGTATCCGTCTGGTGGCTCAGGTGCTCAAAGACAGCCCGCTGCCGATCCCTACCCTGCGCGATATCGAAGACCACGATGCAATTTTCGTCCTCGGTGAAGACCTGACCCAGACCGCCGCACGTGTGGCCCTGGCCCTGCGCCAGTCGGTCAAGGGCAAGGCTGAAGAGATGGCCGACGCCATGCGCGTTCAGCCATGGCTCAATGCCGCTGTGAAAAACATCGGCCAGCACGCGCTGAACCCGTTGTTTATCGCCAGCCTGGCTGAAACAAAACTCGACGATGTCGCCGAAGAGTGTGTACACGCCGCTCCAGACGACCTGGCTCGCATCGGTTTTGCCGTGGCTCACGCCCTGGACGCCAGCGCACCTGCCGTCGAAGGCCTGGAAGCCGAAGCTCTGGAGCTGGCCAAGCGCATTGCCGACTCTCTGCTGGCTGCCAAACGCCCGCTGATCATTGCCGGTACTTCCCTGGGCTCCAAGGCTCTGATCGAAGCCGCAGCGAACATCGCCAAGGCCCTGAAGCTGCGCGAGAAAGAAGGCTCCATCAGCCTGATCGTGCCGGAAGCCAACAGCCTGGGCCTGGCCCTGCTGGGTGGCGAGTCGGTCGATGCCGCCCTGCAGGCCGTGATCGACGGCAAGGCTGACGCCATCGTCGTGCTGGAAAACGATCTGTACACCCGTACCGATGCCGCCAAGGTCGATGCGGCCCTGAGCGCCGCCAAAGTGGTGATCGTGGCCGACCATCAGAAGACTGCAACGGGCGACCGTGCACATCTGGTGCTGCCAGCAGCCAGCTTCGCCGAAGGCGACGGCACTCTGGTAAGTCTGGAAGGCCGCGCCCAGCGCTTCTTCCAGGTGTTCGACCCGACTTATCTGGACGCCAGCATTCTGGTCCACGAAGGCTGGCGCTGGCTGCATGCCCTGCGCGCTACCCTGCTGAACAAGCCGGTGGACTGGACCCAGCTGGACCACGTCACCGCTGCCTGCGCACAAAGCAGCACGCAACTGGCGGGCATCATCAATGCCGCGCCTTCTGCTGCGTTCCGTATCAAAGGCATGAAACTGGCTCGCGAACCGCTGCGTTACAGCGGCCGTACCGCCATGCGCGCCAATATCAGCGTGCATGAGCCTCGTACTCCGCAAGACCAGGACACCGCGTTCGCCTTCTCCATGGAAGGTTACTCGGGTTCCGCCGAACCTCGTCAGCAAGTGCCTTTCGCCTGGTCTCCGGGCTGGAACTCACCTCAGGCCTGGAACAAGTTCCAGGACGAAGTCGGTGGTCACTTGCGCGCAGGTGATCCGGGTGTTCGTCTGATCGAAAGCCAGGGCGACAACCTGAACTGGTTCTCCAGCGTCCCGCGCGCCTTCTCGCCTGCCCAGGGCACATGGCAGGTGGTGCCGTTCTATCACCTGTTCGGCAGCGAAGAGAACTCTTCGAAGGCCGCTCCGGTCCAGGAACGCATCCCGGCAGCCTATGTTGCACTGGCCAAGTCCGAAGCCGACCGCCTGGGCGTCAACGAAGGTGCCCTGCTCTCCTTGAACGTTGCCGGCAAGACCCTGCGTCTGCCGCTGCGCATCAATGAAGAACTGGGTGCAGGTCTGGTGGCATTGCCGGTAGGTCTGGCAGGTATTCCTGCGGCGGTCTTCGGCAAGACGGTTGACGGTCTTCAGGAGGCAGCACAATGAGCTGGTTCACTCCCGATGTGATCGACACCATCTTCGCGGTCCTCAAAGCCATTGTCGTGCTGCTGGCGGTCGTGGTCTGCGGCGCGCTGCTGAGCTTCGTCGAACGTCGCCTGCTGGGCTGGTGGCAGGACCGTTACGGTCCGAACCGCGTTGGCCCGTTCGGCATGTTCCAGATCGCTGCCGACATGCTGAAAATGTTCTTCAAGGAAGACTGGACACCGCCGTTTGCCGACAAGGTGATTTTCACCCTGGCACCGATCGTGGCCATGAGTGCCTTGCTGATTGCCTTCGCAATCATCCCGATCACCCCGACCTGGGGCGTGGCGGATCTGAACATCGGCCTGCTGTTCTTCTTTGCCATGGCCGGTCTTTCGGTCTACGCCGTGCTGTTCGCCGGCTGGTCGAGTAACAACAAGTACGCTCTGCTCGGCAGCCTGCGTGCTTCGGCGCAAACCGTATCCTATGAAGTGTTCATGGGTCTGGCGCTGATGGGCATCGTGGTTCAGGTCGGCTCGTTCAACATGCGCGACATCGTTGAATATCAGGCACAGAACCTGTGGTTCATCATTCCGCAGTTCTTCGGCTTCTGTACCTTCTTCATCGCAGGCGTTGCCGTGACTCACCGTCACCCCTTCGACCAGCCGGAAGCGGAACAGGAACTGGCCGACGGTTACCACATTGAATATGCCGGCATGAAGTGGGGCATGTTCTTCGTGGGCGAGTACATCGGGATCATCCTGATCTCGGCGCTGCTGGTGACTCTGTTCTTCGGTGGCTGGCACGGTCCTTTCGGCATCCTGCCGCAACTGTCCTTCGTCTGGTTCGCTCTGAAGACCGCGTTCTTCATCATGCTGTTCATCCTGCTGCGCGCTTCCATCCCGCGTCCGCGCTATGACCAGGTAATGGACTTCAGCTGGAAATTCTGTCTGCCGCTGACCCTGATCAATTTGCTGGTGACTGCCGCGATCGTGTTGTTGAACACGCCGGCAGGCTCGGTTCAGTGAGGATTTGACCCATGTTCAAATATATTGGCGACATCGTTAAGGGTACCGGTACCCAGTTGCGCAGCCTGATAATGGTTTTCGGTCATGGCTTCCGCAAACGCGACACCCTGCAATATCCGGAAGAGCCGGTTTATCTGCCACCCCGCTATCGTGGCCGTATCGTTCTGACCCGCGACCCCGACGGCGAAGAGCGCTGCGTGGCCTGCAACCTGTGCGCCGTGGCTTGCCCGGTCGGTTGCATTTCATTGCAGAAGGCCGAAACCGAAGACGGCCGCTGGTACCCGGACTTTTTCCGCATCAACTTCTCGCGTTGCATTTTCTGCGGCCTGTGCGAAGAAGCCTGCCCGACCACCGCAATCCAGCTGACTCCGGATTTCGAGATGGCCGAGTTCAAACGTCAGGATCTGGTTTACGAGAAAGAAGATCTGCTGATCTCCGGCCCCGGCAAGAACCCCGACTATAACTTCTATCGCGTCGCCGGTATGGCCATCGCTGGCAAGCCCAAGGGCTCTGCACAGAACGAAGCCGAGCCGATCAACGTCAAGAGCTTGCTGCCTTAAGGAAGTAAAGATGGAATTCGCTTTCTATTTCGCATCCGGCATCGCCGTCGTGTCCACCCTGCGGGTGATCACGAACACGAACCCGGTGCACGCCCTGCTCTACCTGATCATTTCGCTGATCGCGGTGGCAATGACCTTTTTCAGTCTCGGCGCACCGTTCGCCGGGGTTCTGGAAGTTATCGCCTACGCGGGCGCAATCATGGTCCTGTTCGTGTTTGTGGTGATGATGCTGAACCTGGGCCCGGCCTCGGTTCAGCAGGAACGTGCGTGGCTCAAGCCCGGTATCTGGGTGGGACCGGTGATTCTCGGCACTCTGCTGCTGGCTGAACTGCTGTACGTATTGTTCGCCAATCCGACCGGCACTGGCGTCGGTCACACCACAGTCGACGCCAAGGCAGTCGGTATCAGCCTGTTCGGGCCTTATCTGCTGGTGGTGGAACTGGCCTCGATGCTGCTGCTTGCCGCAGCCGTGACGGCTTTCCATCTGGGCCGCACCGACACCAAGGAGCCAAGCCAATGAATGCTATCCCTCTGGAACATGGCCTGGCTGTCGCCGGGGTCCTGTTCTGCCTTGGCCTGGTCGGCCTGATAGTGCGCCGCAACATTCTTTTTGTGTTGATGAGCCTGGAAATCATGATGAACGCATCGGCTCTGGCGTTCGTCGTTGCCGGTAGCCGCTGGGCACAACCGGATGGACAGGTCATGTTCATCCTGGTGATCACCCTCGCCGCTGCCGAGGCCAGTATTGGCCTGGCGATCCTGATGCAGCTGTATCGCCGCTTCCACACTCTCGATATCGATGCTGCCAGCGAGATGCGCGGATGAACCTACTCTTTCTCACTTTCGTATTTCCCCTGATCGGTTTCCTGCTGCTGTCGTTCTCCCGTGGACGCATCTCGGAAAACCTTGCGGCCCTGATCGGTGTCGGCTCCATCGGCCTTTCAGCGCTGGTCACGGCCTGGGTCATCTGGCAATTCAACGTTGCACCGCCGGAGGGTGGTCATTACACCCAGGTGCTGTGGCAATGGATGAACGTGGATGGCTTCAGCCCTAACTTCGCCCTGTATCTGGACGGCCTGTCGATCACCATGCTGGGCGTGGTGGTTGGCGTGGGCTTCCTGATCCACCTGTTCGCGTCCTGGTACATGCGCGGTGAAGCCGGTTACTCGCGCTTCTTCTCCTACACCAACCTGTTCATTGCCAGCATGCTGTTCCTGATCCTGGGCGACAACCTGCTGTTCATCTACTTCGGTTGGGAAGGCGTGGGCCTGTGCAGCTATCTGTTGATCGGTTTCTACTACAGCAACCGCAACAACGGTAACGCCGCACTGAAAGCCTTCATCGTGACCCGCATCGGCGACGTGTTCATGGCCATCGGCCTGTTCATTCTGTTCCAGCAACTGGGCACGCTGAACATCCAGGAACTGCTGGTTCGTGCTCCCGAGCACTTCAAGGTCGGTGACTTCTGGATCGTGCTGGCAACCCTGATGCTGCTGGGCGGCGCTGTCGGTAAATCCGCACAACTGCCACTGCAGACCTGGCTGGCAGATGCGATGGCCGGTCCTACTCCGGTTTCGGCACTGATCCACGCAGCCACCATGGTAACTGCAGGCGTTTATCTGATCGCCCGTACCCACGGCCTGTTCGCCCTGGCCCCGGACATTCTGCATCTGGTCGGTGTGGTCGGTGGCGTGACGCTGGTTCTGGCAGGTTTCGCAGCACTGGTACAGACCGACATCAAACGTATCCTCGCCTACTCGACCATGAGCCAGATCGGCTACATGTTCCTGGCCCTGGGCGTGGGTGCCTGGGAAGGCGCGATCTTCCACCTGATGACCCACGCCTTCTTCAAGGCGCTGCTGTTCCTTGCTTCCGGTGCGGTGATCGTTGCCTGCCACCACGAGCAGAACATCTTCAAGATGGGTGGCCTGTGGAAGAAACTGCCTCTGGCCTATGCCAGCTTCATCGTCGGTGGTGCCGCCCTGGCTGCCCTGCCGCTGCTGACAGCCGGTTTCTACTCCAAGGACGAAATTCTCTGGGAAGCTTTCGCCAGCGGTAACAACGGTCTGCTGTATGCAGGTCTGGCCGGCGCATTCATGACCTCGATCTACACCTTCCGCCTGATCTTCATCGCGTTCCATGGTGAAGCCAAGACCGAAGCCCATGCCGGTCATGGCATCGCTCACTGGCTGCCACTGTCGGTGCTGATCGTGCTGTCGACCTTCATCGGCGCCATGATCACCCCGCCACTGGCCGGTGTCCTGCCACAAAGCGTCGGTCATGCAGGCGGCGAAGCCAAGCACAGTCTGGAAATCGCCTCGGGCGCCATCGCCCTGGCCGGTATCCTGCTGGCGGCCTTGCTGTTCCTGGGCAAGCGTCGTCTGGTAACCGCTATCGCCAACAGCGGCCCGGGCCGTCTCCTGTCAGCCTGGTGGTTCGCTGCATGGGGCTTCGACTGGATCTACGACAAGCTGTTCGTCAAACCTTATCTGGCGATCAGCCATGTGCTGCGTAGCGATCCGTTCGACCGCACCATCGGTTTGATCCCGCGTCTGGTCAAGGGAGGCCATGTGACCATGAGCCGTACCGAGACCGGCCAGTTGCGTTGGTATGCTGCCTCGATAGCCGTGGGTGCCGTTCTGGTACTTGGTGCCGTCGTTCTGGTTGCGGTCTGACATGAACCTTGCGAATTTGCGAAAGGAATTGAGCCCGTCATGATTCTGCCTTGGCTAATCCTGATCCCCTTTATCGGCGGCCTGCTGTGCTGGTTGTGTGAGCGCGTCAGCGCCACACTGCCACGCTGGATCGCGCTGCTGACCATGTCTCTGTTGCTCGGTATCGGCCTGTGGCTGTGGGGCGTCGGTGACTACACCCTGTCTCCGGCCCCTGGCGCTGACCCGACCTGGACCCTGGAATTCCACCAACAGTGGATTTCGCGCTTCGGCATCAGTCTGCACCTGGCGCTGGACGGCCTGTCGCTGCTGATGATCCTGCTGACCGGTCTGCTCGGCGTGTTGTCCGTACTGTGTTCCTGGAAGGAAATCCAGCGCAACGTCGGCTTCTTCCACCTCAACCTGATGTGGATTCTCGGCGGTGTGGTTGGCGTGTTCCTGGCCATCGACCTGTTCCTGTTCTTCTTCTTCTGGGAAATGATGCTGGTGCCGATGTACTTCCTCATCGCGCTCTGGGGTCATAGTTCGTCGGACGGCAAGAAGACTCGAATCTACGCGGCGACCAAGTTCTTCATCTTCACCCAGGCCAGCGGCCTGATCATGCTGGTGGCGATCCTGGGTCTGGTGCTGGTTCACTTCAACCAGACCGGCGTGATCACCTTCGCTTATGCCGATCTGCTGAAGACCAGACTGACACCGGGCACCGAGTACATTCTGATGCTGGGCTTCTTCATCGCCTTCGCGGTGAAACTGCCGGTGGTGCCTCTGCACTCCTGGCTGCCGGATGCTCACGCACAGGCACCGACTGCCGGTTCCGTCGACCTGGCCGGTATCCTGCTGAAAACCGCTGCCTACGGCCTGCTGCGTCTGGCACTGCCACTGTTCCCCAACGCTTCGGCAGAGTTCGCACCGATTGCAATGACCCTCGGCCTGATCGGTATCTTCTACGGTGCCTTCCTGGCGTTCGCCCAGACCGACATCAAGCGTCTGATCGCGTTCTCCAGCGTCTCGCACATGGGCTTCGTGCTGATCGGCATCTACTCCGGCAGCCAGCATGCCCTGCAGGGCGTGGTCATTCAGATGATCGCTCACGGTCTGTCGGCCGCTGCACTGTTTATCCTCAGCGGTCAGCTGTACGAGCGTCTGCATACCCGTGACATGCGTGAAATGGGTGGCCTGTGGTCGCGCATCGCTTACCTGCCTGCCATCAGCCTGTTCTTCGCGGCCGCTTCTCTGGGTCTGCCGGGTACAGGCAACTTCGTCGGTGAGTTCCTGATCCTGCTGGGTGCTTTCGTGCACTCGCCATGGATCACTGCCATCGCCACTTCCGGTCTGGTGTTCGGTTCCGTCTACTCGCTGATCATGATCCACCGCGCCTACTTTGGCCCTTCCAAGTCCGAGGAAATCCTCAAGGGCATGGATGGACGGGAATTGATCATGGTGCTGGGCCTTGCCGTATTGCTGATCGTGCTGGGTGTCTACCCGCAGCCGTTCCTCGATACTTCGGCAGCGACCATGCACGGCGTGCAGCAATGGCTAGGCACTGCCTTCACTCAACTCGCTTCGGCCCGGTAAGAGCGCTATGGACCTGACGATTCAACACTTTATTGCGCTTGCCCCACTGCTGATTACCAGCCTCACCATCGTGGTGGTGATGCTGGCCATCGCATGGCGCCGCAATCACTCACAAACATTCCTGCTGTCGGTAGCAGGGCTCAACCTGGCATTGCTGTCGATTTACCCTGCCCTGAAAGTCGCGCCACTGGCCGTGACGCCCTTGCTGCAGATCGACAGCTTCGCCTGCCTGTACATGGCAATCATCCTCGCCTCGACCCTGGCATGCGTGACAATGGCGCACGCCTACTTGGGCGATGACAAGAAAGGCTACCCAGGCAACCGTGAAGAACTTTACCTGTTGATCCTGCTGGCCGCTCTCGGTGGTCTGGTGCTGGTCAGCGCCCAGCATCTTGCTGGCCTGTTCATCGGCCTGGAACTGTTGTCGGTGCCGGTCTACGGTCTGGTCGCTTATGCCTTCTTCAACAAGCGTTCTCTGGAAGGCGGCATCAAGTACATGGTGCTCTCGGCAGCCGGTTCGGCGTTCCTGCTGTTCGGTATGGCGCTGTTGTACGCAGACGCAGGCAGCCTGAGCTTCGCCGGTATCGGCAAGGCGATTGCCGCTACCGGCATGCCAAGCGGTCTGGCCAGCCTGGGCCTTGCCATGATGGTCGTGGGCCTGGCGTTCAAACTGTCGCTGGTTCCGTTCCACCTGTGGACCCCGGACGTCTACGAGGGTGCCCCTGCCCCGATTGCGGCTTTCCTGGCAACTGCCAGCAAGGTCGCGGTTTTCGCCGTGCTGGTGCGCCTGTTCCAGATCTCCCCGGCAGCCAGCAGCGGTGTGTTGCATGACGTCCTTGCAGTCATAGCCGTCGCCTCGATTCTGGTCGGTAACCTGCTGGCACTGACTCAGAACAACCTCAAGCGTCTGCTGGGCTACTCGTCCATCGCTCACTTCGGTTACCTGATGATCGCGCTGGTTGCCAGCAAAGGTATGGCTGTCGAGGCAATCGGCGTCTATCTGGCGACTTATGTACTGACCTCCCTGGGCAGCTTCGGTGTAATCACCATGATGTCCTCGCCGTACAGTGGCCGCGATGCCGATGCAATGTTCGAGTACCGCGGTCTGTTCTGGCGTCGTCCTTACCTGACTGCGGTCATGACCCTGATGATGCTGTCCCTGGCGGGTATCCCGTTGACTGCCGGCTTCATCGGCAAGTTCTACATCATCGCCACTGGCGTCGAGTCGCAGCTGTGGTGGCTGCTCGGTGCACTGATCATTGGTAGCGCCATTGGCGTGTTCTACTACCTGCGTGTGATGGTCACGATGTATCTGGTCGACAACAAGCTGCCTCGCCACGATGCAGCCTTCAACTGGGCACAGCGTACAGGCGGCGTCATGCTGCTGGCTGTAGCCATCCTGACCTTCGTACTGGGTGTCTACCCACAACCGTTGCTGGATCTGGTGTTGAATGCAGGCCTTGCGGGCTGATTCAACATGAAATGAAAAACCCTGCTTCGGCAGGGTTTTTTTTGGCCTGTTCATGGCTGGTGGTGGTTTATCTGAAACTTGCATCAAGAGAGAATGATCGTCTTCGATGACGTATCGCGAACGAATTGGCCCTTGCTTATTAAGGCCCAACAAAAGGCATTGATCCTGCTACGGGGCCTTCCAGGTACCTGCCATGCGCTAGCGCATGGCAGGCAGTGTTGAGTGAGTCAGACGCGGAACTGCGCGACCAGCCCGCCCAGGCGCTTGCCAAGGTCAAACAGGCTGCGAGAGGTCTGGGCACCCTGACGGGTTTCGTCTGCAACCGTTTCGACTGCAACGGCGATCTGGTGGACGCTGCGGTTGATTTCTTCGGCCACGGCGGTCTGTTCTTCAGCGGCACTGGCGATCTGGGCGTTCATCGAGTTGATGGTCGCGATCAGTTCACCGATGGTCACCAGCGACAGGCCTGCATCGTTGGCCTGGGTCGAAGTACCGTCGCCTGCCTCGCTGGAGCGGCGCATGGCACCGACCGCCTCTTCGGTGCCCTTTTGCAGGCGGTCGATCATGCCCTGGATTTCCTGGGTGCTTTGCTGAGTCCGGCTGGCCAGTGCCCGGACTTCATCGGCGACCACGGCGAACCCCCGACCGGCCTCCCCTGCCCTCGCCGCTTCGATTGCCGCGTTGAGTGCCAGCAGGTTGGTCTGCTCTGCAATGGAGCGAATGACGCCCAGCACACTGACAATCGATGATACGTCCTGCTGCAGACTGTCCAGCGATGAGCCGCTCTTGCGGATGTCCTCTACCAACGCATGGATCTGCGTGATGCTGCCATCGACCACCCGCTTGGCAGCCTTGCCTTGCTCGTCGGTCTGCTGGGCAGCAACAGAAGCACTCTGAGCACTTTTTGCGACTTCCTGGGCAGCGGCAGACATTTCGTTGATGGCAGTAGCCACCTGATCGGTTTCATGGCGCTGACGATCCATGGCCAGTTCCGAACGCTGTGCCTGATCGGAGACTTCGCTGACCAGTCCGGTGAGTTGCGTGGTCATCTCGGTGATCTGGCGAACGATGCCATGGATCTTGTCGACGAACCGGTTGAACGAACCTGCCAGCTCGCCAAGTTCATCCTGGCTGGTAATGGCCAGACGGCGGGTCAGATCGCCTTCACCGGCGACGATATCGTCCAGGTTGTTTTTCATCAAACGCAGGGGACGCAACAGAGTGCCGGTCATGACAATGCCGATCACGCTGATGATCACCAGTACCAGCACTGTGATGCCCACAATGCTGTACAGCATGTCGTACAGGCGTGCCTCGACGTTCTGCTTGACCACAGCCACCTGGGCTTCGACATTCTCGAGGTTGACTGAGCTGCCGACTACCAGATCCCATTTCGGTAGATATTCGGTGTAAGCGACTTTCGGAACCGGTTCGGTCTTGCCTGGCAATGGAGAAGCGTAATAGGTGTAGTGGTCGCCCGTCTTGGCTGACGCTACCAGTTCCCTGTTGAGATACACGCCACTGGGGTCACGAACCTCCTTGAAGCTTTTGCCCAGGCCATCGGAACTGTTGCTACGGAAGATACGTATGATTTCGGAGTCGTATCCGAACAGATAACCGTCCTTGCCATAACTGACCGCCGAAAGCAGTTTGACCGCACTGGCTCTGGCTGCATTGTCGCCTTGTGCCGAAGCCTCATAGATAGGCTTGATACCGCTCAGGGCAATATCGACATAACTTTTAAGAGTCGCCCGGGCCTCTGTCAGCAAACGCTCCCTTGTCTCGCTGACCTCTCTGTCGGCTTGTTGATGAAGGATAAACACTGTGGTCACGCTGATTACCACAGCGAACAGCAACACTGGCAATACCGCCAGTGACAGAACCTTGGCTTTCAGACTCAGACGCATAGGATTGGCCTATTCAGTTGTTTTTATAGGGAGGGCTTTCAGGATGTATCGGCAAAAAAAACCGAGAGTTAATATCATCCCGGTTTTTTTGTAGGAAAAGGCTGACTCCAGGCAAGGTCAGGGAGAAGTGCGCTCAGGCAGATCGATACGCACGCGCAGCCCGCCCTGTGGGCTGGTGAGCAATTGCAGATCGCCTCCCCATGCTTCGACAATATCGCGCACGATTCCCAAGCCCAGACCATGCCCGGTGATCTGCTCATCGAGACGAGTGCCACGGCTGAAAACCTCTGCACGCCGAGACTCGGGAATACCCGGCCCATCGTCGTCGACCAGCAGCGTGAATCCCTGCCCTTGCGGCTCGATATTCAGGCGCACTTCACTGTCAGCCCATTTGCAGGCGTTATCCAGCAGGTTGCCCAGCAACTCGAGAATATCCTCACGATCCCAGGGCAAATGCAGACCGCTCTGAACATCGTTGATCAGGTCCAGATGCTCGCCGTGAATCATGCGCAGTGTCGAAAACAGGCTGGTCAATTCTGCATCGCAATCGAAACGCGCGCCCGGCAGCGCATCCCCTGACAACCGAGCCCGATTCAATTCACGCTCCAGGCGCAGCCGGATGTTTTCCAGTTGCTCGTGCAGGGTTTTGCGCAAGGCCGGATTGGCGTCCAGTTGTTCGCTCGATGCCATGCTGAGCAGAACAGCCAGGGGCGTCTTGAGAGCATGCCCCAGGTTACCCAAGGCGTTGCGTGAACGCTTGAGGCTGTCTTCGGTATGAGCAAGCAAATGGTTGATCTGAGCCACCAGAGGCTCAAGCTCGAGAGGCACTTGATTGTCCAGTTGCGAGCGTTGCCCTTGCTGCAACTGAAATATCTGCTCGCGCACGGTTTCCAGAGGACGCAAGGCTCTGCGCACGGTGACGCGCTGCAGAACCAGCACCAGGATCAATGCAGCCAGACCGAATCCAAGGCCTATCTGCTGCATACGCTGAAAGCTTGCTCTGACGGGCGTGTAATCCTGCGCAACCGTTACCGTGATCTGCTGCCCGAACTTCCGGTAGTCCGCACTCCATACCAGGAGCGACTGCCCGGTATGTCCCAGCTCGAGATCGGAATGAAGCCCTGCCCCCACGGGTTTCGGCAATTCAAAATCCCACAGCGAGCGGGAGCGCCAATAACCCTCGGTAAAATCCAGACGGAAGTAGTGCCCGGAGAGCGGACGTTGATAGGCCGCAGACAAGCGCTGCTCATCCAGTTGAATGCCCGCCGGACCACGAACCAGAGCAACCAGCAGGCTTTCGCTTTCCTTGCGCAGTCCGGCTTCCAGATACCGTTGCAGCCCCAGTTCAAACAAGTACAGGCTGGTCTGAGCCATCACCAGACCCACGACGACCAGCACTGCAACGAGGCCGAGGCTCAGACGCCTCTGTATGGACTTCAAGCGTTATTACCACCGAACAGATAACCCTGGCCACGACGGGTAGTGACCACCGAACGCCCAAGCTTGCGCCTGAGGTGATTGACATGGACTTCTATCACATTGGAGTCGCGTTCGTTCTCGCCATCGTACAGGTGCTCTGCAAGATGACTCTTGGAAAGGATCTGTTCCGGGTGATGCATGAAGTAACGCAGCAGCCGGAACTCGGCAGACGTCAACTGGATGTCCACCCCGTCACGCACGACGCATTGCCGGCCTTCATCGAGATTGAGACCTGCGGACTCCAGAGTCGGCTGGTTGGCCAATCCATGGGAGCGGCGCAACAGAGCCTGAATACGCAACTGCAGCTCTTCGGGATGAAAGGGTTTGGTCAGATAATCGTCGGCACCCGCTTTCAAACCTTCTATGCGTTCGGACCAGGAACCTCTGGCCGTCAGAATCAGCACAGGCGCGGTCAGACCTTTGGCACGCCATTGTTGAAGCACTTCCAGGCCCGGAAGGCCGGGCAGCCCCAGGTCCAGAACAATCAGGTCATAAGGCTCGCTTACGCCCTGATAGACCGCATCACGGCCATCAGCCAGCCAATCCACGGCATAGCCTTGACGCCCAAGGGCAGAAATCAGTTCATCTGCCAGAGGCACATGGTCTTCAACCAGTAATAGCCGCATCAATCATCTTCCTCGTCTTTCAGGAGCCGTCCGTCACGCGCATCGAACTTGAGCTCGCGAACAACGCCTTGCGTGGTCAACAATTCGAATTCATAAACGTAGATGTTATTTTTTTCTTCCAGTTCGGCCTCGAGCAACTTGGCACCTGGATGATGCTGTAACGCCTGCTCGATAAATTGCTCGAGAGGCAGGATCACCCCGCGCTGCCGCAAATTGAGTGCCTCGTCCTGATTCAGGTCCTTGGCATGGGCGGCAGTACAGAGCAGCCCCATACCAAGGATTGCGCAGAGACGCTTTTCGACCTTCATTACTTATCCTGATAGTTCTTGTATATCTGCCCGGTGACAGCGTCTATTTTCAGGTCCCACTGAACGCCTGCGGTATCGCGCAATTCGATCTGGTAAACGTATTTACCGTATTCGTTTTCGAGCTCCGTCTCGGTAATCGTTGCCCCAGGGTGCTTGGACAATGCGTATTCATTGAGCTTTTCAAAAGACTGGATGGTGCCTGCATCCCTCAGGCGCAAGGCCTCATCCGGCCCGATATCACGTGCCAGGGCAACCCCGGCAGGTACGGTGAGCATTACGGCAGTCAGCAAAGTTGTCAGTCTTTTCATTATGGGCTCCGTCGAGTGGTGCTTTCTACGGATACCAAGATACGGGTATCAACTTAACTCAAGCTGAATCCCTCTGGCTACATGCCATCACTGCATATCTACTTGCACTAGCGAAGCATGGTGTTTGAAAGCATTGCTGTTAAACTCGTCCCCTGCATTTATCGCTTGCGCGATCGCCATCTACCCAGGGCTTAGACACAGTGGAAATTTTCAAAGAGTTTACTTTCGAGTCTGCACACCGGCTCCCTCATGTGCCTGAAGGCCACAAATGTGGTCGTCTGCATGGACATTCGTTCCGGGTAGGCATCCATCTGTCCGGCAAGGTCGATCCTCATATTGGCTGGATACGCGATTTCTCAGAGATCAAAGCCATCTTCAAGCCACTGTATGAACGCCTGGACCATAACTATCTCAACGACATCCCTGGCCTGGAAAACCCGACCAGCGAAAATCTGGCGAAATGGATCTGGGACGAACTGAAACCCCTGCTCCCTGAGCTCTCGGCGGTTCGTATCCACGAAACCTGTACCAGTGGATGTGAATATCGCGGCGAGTAGTAACGCCCCTTTATGTAAAACCACCTTTGCGGTGGTTTTTTATTGCCCTGAATCAAGGCGTACCCGCAGGAGCTCTTCTTGAACACGCCTCCCAGGGTTTTGTTTTTTGCCTGAGACCAGAAAGACAAAACCCCTACCTGCGTGTGCAGATAGGGGTTTCGGAATTGAATCTTGACGATGACCTACTCTCACATGGGGAAACCCCACACTACCATCGGCGATGCATCGTTTCACTGCTGAGTTCGGGATGGGATCAGGTG
>JAAIGF010071365.1_pt1 | contig 126186 bp, 85 predicted proteins | sample 6487441 | NCBI WGS metagenome assembly JAAIGF01 (sample SAMN13974129, study PRJNA590717) | phyllosphere metagenome | biome: pepper field; feature: multiple bacterial spot infested pepper fields; material: pepper leaves; isolation source: leaves from pepper fields | host: Capsicum annuum ... | reverse complement strand
GCGCAGGTGGTGGGCGATGCGGTTGGCCCGGCGGTTGAGTTCGGCGTAGCTCAGGCGCTGGCCTTCGAACGTCAGGGCGGTGGCATCCGGGTGGCGCGCGGCCTGGGTTTCGATCAACTGGTGCAGGCAGGCCTGGCTGGGATAGTCGGCCAGCACCGGGTTCCAGTCAGCCAACAACGCGGTACGCTCGTGCGCGGCGAACATCGACAGGTTGCCCACGGCGTTGGCCGCACCTTGCGCCAACGCTTCGAGCAACCGCACGAAATACTCGGCAATCCGTGCAATGGCCGGCGCATCGAAATGCGCCAACGCATGGCTGAACTGGAAGGACAACCGATCATGCACACCCACCACCAGGGTTAGCGGGTAGTGGGTTTGCTCCTGGCTCGCCACTTCGCCGAAGCGCAAGCCGGTGATCGGCCCCTGCTGCAACGCCTCGGCCACGGGGTAGTTTTCGAACACCAGTACACTGTCGAACAACGCTTCGCCGGCAAATCCGGCCCAGCGCTGCACGTCGTACAGCGGCGTGTGCTCATGCTCACGCAGGGCCAGATTGGTGCCCTGCAACTGGCTCAGCCATTGGCTGACCGGAGCTGTCGCGTCGGGGGTAGCGATCACCGGCAGGGTGTTGATAAACAGCCCCAGTTGCTGCTCGATGCCCGGCAGCTCGGCCGGGCGCCCGGCAACCGTAGCACCGAAGGCAACGCTGGCCTGTCCGGTATAGCGTTGCAACAGCAACGCCCAGGCCGCTTGCACCAGGGTGTTGAGGGTGACGCGCTGACGACGGGCAAAGTCGGCCAGCACGCGCGTGCGTGCAGCATCCAGCACCACGCCGTGCTGACCATAGCCCTCGACGGCGGCAACGCTGCCCACGCAACGGGCCAGGCGGGTCGGCTCGTTCACCGGTGCCAGTTGAGCGCGCCAGAACTGCTCGCTGCGGGTGACGTCCTGGCGTTGCAGCCAGCCGATGTAGTCGCGATACCGCCCCGACCCACGTTGTACCGGCTGGCCGGCATAGCGTTGCAGGACTTCGGCAAGCATCTGCGACAGGCTCCAGCCATCGAGCACGATGTGATGGCTGGTCATCACCAGGTGATGGCTGTCCTCACCTGTGCGTAACAGCGCCAGGCGCAGCAACGGGTCGCGTAACAGGTCGAAGCCTGCCGCGCGGTCCTCGGCGGCCCAGGCTGCCAGCGCCTCGGCAGAGCACTTCGCGTTGCGCCAGTCCAGTTCCAGGCACGGCACGTCGACCGTACGGCGAATGACCTGCAACGGCGGCTCGGCATCCGCCAGGAAGTTCGCTCGCAGGGTTTCATGCTGCTGCACCACGGCCTGCCAGGCCGCGCGAAAGGCGCCGACATTCAGGCCCTGAACATCCACGCGCATCTGGTTGACGTAGTCGCCATTGCCCGCGCCGTACAAGGCATGGAACAGCATGCCTTGCTGCAAGGGCGCCAACGGGTAGATGTCCTCGACCAATGAAGGCGCCAGTGGCAACGCATCCAGCCTCGTCTGATCCAGATGAGCCAGCGGTACATCCGACGGCGTCAGCGCACCGGCCGAGGCCTGGCAGCAGTGCTCAATCATGGCTTCGAGCACGTGTGTATAGTGTTCGGCCAAGGCTTGGACCGAGGCCGTATCCAGCACCTGGTCGTCGAAGCTGAAGCCCAGCTCCAGCACCCCGCCATACACCTGGCCGTTGATGCTCAGCGGCGCATCGAGCGCCGCGTCGGGGTCCTGGCTGGCGCCTGCACTTTCACTGGCCGGTCGCAGCCAGCCCTGTTCGCCATCGAAGCTTTGGTCGAACTGCCCCAGGTAGTTGAACAGCACCGCGCCTTCAGGCAGCGCTGCAAGGGCACTGCGCGCCTGCGGCTCGCCCAGGTAGCGCAGCAGGCCGTAGCCCATCCCCTTGTCGGGCACCGCCCGCAGTTGTTCCTTGATCGCCTTGATACTGGCACCGTGCTCGCCGGCTGGCATCAGTCGCACCGGATAAAGCGCGGTGAACCAGCCCACGGTACGAGACAGGTCGACGTCCTCGAACAGCGCTTCGCGGCCATGGCCTTCCAGCCGCACCAGCACCTCGTCGCGACCGGTCCAGTCGCACAGCACCCGCGCCAGGGCACTGAGCAGCAAGTCGTTGATCTGGGTACGATAGGCCGCAGGCGCCTGCTGCAGCAGCTTGCGGGTCATGGCCTCGCTCAGGCGGCTACGCACGCTGCGGCTGTTGCCCAGGCGTCCGGTGCCCCCGCGCTGACCGGGCAAGCGGTCATCCCCGGCACTGAGTTGTTGCTGCCAGAACCCTAGCTCCGGCGCCTTGGCCATTGCCAAGGCTTGCAGGCGCTCGGCCCAGTCCTTAAAGGCGTGGGTTTTAGCCGCAAGCACCGGCGCCTCGCCGTGCAGCGCGGCCGCATAGGCCTGCTCAAGGTCCTCGAGCAGCACGCGCCAGGACACGCCATCGACCGCCAGGTGATGGATCACCAGCAGCAAACGCTGGGAGCCGTCAGCCCAGTCAGCAAGCACCGCTTGCAACAGCGGCCCATGGGCCAGGTCAAGGCTACGCTGCACAGCATCGGCGTAGGCCGTGAAGGCGTCAGCGTCCGCCGCCTGGAAGGTTTTGAGCAGCGACGCATCGGCAATGCCAGCGTATTCGGCGTGCCACTGGCCCTGCTGCTCGGTGAAGCGCAGGCGCAGCGCATCGTGATGGGCCACCAGTGTGGCCAGTGCACGGGCCAGTGGCTCAGGTTGCAACGCCTCGCGCGGGGTGAGCACCAGGCTTTGGTTCCAGTGATGGCGCTGCGCCGCGGCCCGCTCGAAGAAGGCCTGCTGGATCGGTGTCAATGGCGCTGCGCCAGTGACGGGTGCCTGCTCGGCAACCGTGCTCAACACTTCGCGAGCGACACTGGCCAGGCCCTGGACGGTCTGATGCTCAAATACGTCCTTGGCCGCCAGGGCTATGCCTTCGCGGCGGGCACGGCTGACCAACTGGAGGGAAATGATCGAGTCGCCGCCCAGCTCGAAGAAGTTATCGTACAGCCCCACCTGGTCCAGCTTGAGCACTTGTTGCCATATTTGAGCCAGGCGCTGCTCCATATTTGTGACCGGCGCCACGAAGCTGCGCTGGGTCACGCTCAGGTCCGGTGCTGGCAAGGCTTTGCGGTCGAGCTTGCCGTTGGGCGTCAGCGGCATGGCCGCGAGCACCACGAAGTGCGCCGGAATCATGTATTGCGGCAGTTGCTGGCGCAGTTGTGCCCGTACACGTTCGACCAGCGCCTGCCCCTCGTCGATAGCCACCAGATACGCCACCAGGCGCTTGCCATTGTCGGTGTCCTGAGCCACCACCACCGCTTCGCTGACGGCCTCGACTTCCAGCAGTCGCGCTTCGATTTCCCCTAGCTCGATACGGAAGCCGCGCACCTTCACCTGATGGTCGACCCGCCCCTGGTACTCCACCACGCCCCCAGCGGTGTAGCGGGTCAGATCGCCGCTGCGGTAAAGACGGCCGCCTTCAGCGCCGAACGGGTCGGGCACGAAGCGCTCAGCGGTCAGTGCCGCCCGCTCCAGGTAGCCGCGAGCCACACCCTGCCCGCCCAGGTACAGCTCTCCCGAAAGACCTACAGGCTGTAATGCCAGGTGATCGTCGAGCACATAAGCGCTGCGGCTGCCGACCAGATCGCCAATTGGGGCGTAGGCACCCGGGCAAGGTTCGTCGTGGCCAGCTTTCCACAACAGGGGAGTAACCACGGTTTCGGTCGGACCATAACCGTTGATGAACCAGTCAGGACGCAGGGCACGGCGCACCAGGTCATAGCTGGCCTGGGACACCGCATCGCCACCTGCGCAGTAAATGCGCACGACTGGCGGCTGACCGTCGTGCTCAGCATGCTCGGCCAGTTGCTGGATGTACACCGGGGGGAAGATGCCGATGGTCACACCATGGCGTTTCATCTGTTCGTAGGTGTGTTCCGGCGACCAGATATCATCGTCGCGTACCAGCACCCGGGCACCGTTGATCAGCGGGTGCATCCAGCCTTCATGGGAGCCGTCGAAGGCGAAAGACATGAAGTGCAGCATGCAATCGGCCGGACAGGTCTGGTAACGGGCACCCGCCGCCTGGATGTGCATCGACAACGCCCCGAACGGCACCGCTACGCCTTTGGGCAGGCCGGTGGAGCCGGAGGTATAGATCACGTAGGCCAGGCTCTCTTCACCGATGGCCAACTGCGGATTGGTCTCGGCGTACGCAGTATGCCCGGCATCGTCCAGCGCCAGGGCGCGGGTTTGGTCCAGGGCCAGCTCGGCGATGCGCAGACGATCGGTGACGATCAGCGCGGCGCGGCTATCCTGGATCATGTACTGCAAGCGGTCCTGCGGGTAGGCCACGTCCAGCGGCACGTAGGCAGCGCCAGCCTTGTGTACCGCCAGAAAACTCACCAGCACCTCGGCACTGCGCGGTAGCAGGATCGCTACCCGCGACTCAGGGCCGATGCCACGGGCGATCAGCGCATGGGCCAGGCGATTGGCACGTCGGTTGACCTCGGCGTAACTCAGTACCTGCTCACCGAACAGGATCGCCGGAGCGTCAGGCGCTTGCTGCACCTGTGCTTCGAACAGTTGATGCACCAGAAGGGACGAGGGCCGAGCCACGGCGCCACGGTTCCACTGCGCGATCTGGGCGACAGTCTCTTCGGCAGACATCAGCGGCAGTTCGCACAGGCGCTGCGCCGGGTCAGCCAGGGCGGCCGCGAGCAGATGCGCCCAGTGCTGACCGAAGCGCTCGATGGTGGCCCGGTCGAACAGGTCGGTGGCGAAGGTGAAGGCGGCATGGATACCATCGGCACCGTCCCACGTGTCGAGCACCAGGTCGAAATGGGAAGTACGCGCGGTGCGCTCCAGGCTCTCCACGCTCAGACCGGGCAGGCCAGCCAGCCCTTGGCCACTGCGACCGCCCGACTGGTGGTTGAACATCACCTGGAACAGCGGGCTGTGGCTGAGGCTACGCTCGGGCTGCAAGGCATCCACCAGTTGCTCGAACGGCAGCTCCTGATGGGCCTGGGCCGCCTGGGTACGCGCACGGACCTGGTCGAGCACTTCGTTGACGGTCATCTGCCCGTCGAGTTCTGCACGCAATACCTGGGTGTTGACGAAGAAGCCGATCAGGCCCTGGGTTTCCAGGCGTGTGCGGTTGGCGATGGGCACGCCGACGCGGATATCGGCCTGACCACTGTAACGGTGCAGTGTGGCCTGGAAGGTGGCCAGCAGGATGACGAACGGGGTACTGGCGGTCGACCTGGCCAAGGCGTGCAGGGCTTGCGCGGTAGCAGCAGGCAAGTGCAGCTCGACCCGTTCGCCGCGATGGCTCTGCCGGGGCGGACGCGCCCGGTCGAAAGGCAGCTCCAGCAGTGGTTGCTCGCCACTCAGGGCTTCGCGCCAGTAGCCCAGCTGGCGGTCACGCTCGCCGGCTTCCATCCAGCTGCGCTGCCACAGGGCGTAATCGGCGTACTGGATGGGCAACGCGGGCAGTTCACCCTGCCCTGCATACAACTGCACAAGCTCCGCGACCAGCCGCTGCATCGACCAGGCATCGCTGACGATATGATGCAGGGTCAGCACCAGCACATGGCGCTCTGGCCCTTCGTGCAGCAGGGCCAGACGCAAAAGCGGACCATTACGCAGATCAAATGGCAGGGCCACTTCAGCTTCGATGGCCGCATCGAGTTCGCCGCACAGCACTTCGGTCCGGACAGGCACCGACACCGCCGGCAGTACCTGCTGGCGCAGGCCGTCGTCGGTTTCGATGAACACCGTGCGCAGGGCTTCGTGACGGGCGATCAGCGCATCCAGTGCCCGTTGCAGGGCGGCCACGTCCAAAGTACCGCTCAGGCGCAGCACGGTGGGCATGTGATAGGCGGTACTCTGTGGCTCAAGTTGCCAGAGGAACCACTGACGCTCCTGGGCATAGGACACAGGCCAAGGCCCCTCGCCACTGCGCAGCGGGCCGAGGGGAAACTGTGCCAGGCTCATGCCTTTGGCCGCCAGTTTTTCGAGGAACAGACGGCGCTGGGCCAGAGGCAGCTGGACGAAACGCTGGACCATCTCCAGTTGAGTGTTGTGTTGCATGTCAAACCGTCTCCAGGTCCGTCAGGAAGTCACGAAGTTCATCAAGGTCTTGGGTGTTGCCAGGAATGCGGGCGGCAACGCTCTGGGCATAGGCGGCCAAGGTGGGCGCCTGGAACAGCTCGATCAGTGGCAGGTCTATGGCGTACTCGGCCTGGGCCTGGGCGTTGACCTGGGTGGCCAGTAAAGAGTGCCCCCCCAAATCGAAGAAATTGTCCGAGAGGCCCACACGGGGCACGCCCAGCGCTTGCGCCCACAACGAGGCCAGACGCACCTCCACTTCCGTTTGCGCAGGCTGATACGCCACACTGTCGTCGATAAGGTCAGGCACGGGCAGCGCCTTGCGGTCCAGTTTGCCGTTGGGTGTAAGCGGCCATTGGGTCATGACGATGAACTGCTGGGGAATCATGTGGGTCGGCAGTTCGTTGCGCAGATGCGCCTTGAGCGCCGGCGTCTGCAACGCTGCAGCGTAGGCATCCCACTGCAGGTAAGCGACCAGTTGCTTGCCTGCAGCCCCTTCGACCGCCGCGACCACTGCCTCGCGCACAGCGGGTACCTGGCGCAGCCGTACCTCGATCTCCCCCAGCTCGATACGTAACCCGCGGATCTTGACCTGATGATCGAGTCTGCCGAGGTAGCTCAGAGTCGTGTCGTCCTCATACCGGGCCAGATCCCCCGTGCGATAGAGGCGTTCGCCGTTACCCAACGGATCGGGCACAAAGCGCTCCGCAGTCAGCCCGGGGCGCTGGAAATACCCACGGGCCAAGCCTTCGCCACCAATGGTCAGCTCACCCGCGATGCCTGGCGGCAGCAACTCGCCACTGGCCTCCTGGACCCGCAAGGCGGTGTTCGCGATCGGCTGCCCAAGCGACACTGGCGCACCGGCGAAGACCTGCTGACGAGCTGACCAGATAGTGGTCTCGGTCGGGCCGTAAAGGTTCCAGACCTTCCCGCCCTGCGCCACGAGCCATTGGGCAAGCTCGGGCTCCAGCGCTTCGCCACCGCACAACAAGGTCTTGCCCGCAAGCTCGCCGGGCGAAGCCTGTACGGCCAGCATCTTCCAGCTTGAGGGCGTAGCCTGGATGACGTTAACCCGCTGCTCATCAATGACCGCGAGCAAGGCTTGCGCATCGCGCTGTTCACCGGGCCGCAAGCACACCACTCGCCCGCCCTTGAGCAACGGCGTGTAAATCTCGAGCCCGGCAATGTCGAACGACAGCGAAGTCAGCGATAGCACGTTTGACTGTGCATCAATGCCAGGCCGCTCAGCCATGCTCCAGACGAAGTTGAGCAATGCATCGTGAGCGATCGCAACGCCCTTGGGCAGGCCGGTGGAGCCCGACGTGTACATCACGTAAGCCAGGTTTCTGGCGTGCACCTGCACATCGGGATCGGCTGACGAAAACGACTCGAACCAGGGCATTTGCTCATCGAGCATCAGCACTTCGACTCCAGCTGGCACCTGCACGGCATTACGGATACCAGGCTCGGCCAACAACAGACGCAGACCGCTGTCCTTGAGCATGTGCTCCAGCCGTTGAGCGGGGAACGCAGGATCCAGTGGCACATATGCAGCACCTGCCTTGAGCACAGCCAGCAACGCCACGGGCACCAACGGGCCTCGATCCAGGGCAACGCCGACCAGGCGCTCTGGTCCGGCACCCGTGGCAATCAGGCGATGGGCCAGCCGATTGGCGCGCTCGTTAAGCTCCAGATAGGTCAGTTGCTGACCGGCTGCGCTGACCGCAATGGCCTCAGGCGTCAGGCGAGCCTGACGGGCGATGTGCTGGTGAATCCGCTCGGCACCGTCGTCCAGCCACTGCTGCACGGTCCACTGCCGAACCCAGGCTTGGCGCTGCACCGAGGGCAACAGCGGCAGGTCACCGACAGCGCAGGACGGCTGCGCGGCAAGGGCATGCAACAGTTGCTGCCACTGCCCCGCGAAACGCTCGATCCGCAAGACATCGAACAGATCCGTCGCATAGTTGAAACTCGCCAGCAACCCGTCGCTGCGCTCCAGGGTATTGAGCGACAGGTCGAACTGCGCGGTATGCTCGGACAGTTCCAGCTCGGTCACGGACAACCCCGCCGCACTGTTGCCATCGACCTTGTGGCCAACATCGCGCAGGTGGTTGTACATCACCTGGAACAGTGGGTTATAGCTGGTCGAGCGCTGCGGCTGCAGGGCTTCGACCAGGGCATCGAACGGCAGGTCGTTGTGGGCCTGTGCTCCCAGCGCGCTGTCGCGCACCTGGGCCAGCAAATCGAGGAAGGAACGGCACGGGTCGACCGCTGTACGTACCACCACGGTGTTGACGAAGAAGCCAATCAGGCCCTCGAGTTCCACCCGGTCGCGATTGGTCATCGGCACGCCGAGGTTGATCTTCTCGCGGCCACTGCTGCGTGCCAGCAGCAGCGCAAAGGTGGCCAGGAACACATGGAACAGCGTGGCATTGGCGCTCACGGCCAGGGCGCGCAGGCGCTCGGTCAGCTGCTCGGGCAAGCGGATGTCCAGGCGCGCGCCACGATGGCTCGGTACATTCGGACGCAGGCGGTCGGCAGGCAGTTCCAGCACGCTGAAGTCATCTTCCAGACGGGCTTTCCAGTAGTCGATCTGGGCTTGCTGGCGCCCGGAGGCCAGGCGCTCGCGCTGCCAACTGGCGTAGTCGGCGTATTGCACGGCCAAGGGCTCGATGACGAGCGGGCTGCCATCGCGATGTGCGTTGTATCGGGCCAGGCACTCGCGCACCATCACGCCCATCGACCAGCCATCCGAGACGATGTGATGCAAGGTCAGCAGCAGTACGTGTTCGGCCTCACCCAGGCGAACCAGGCGGGCGCGGATCAGCGGGCCGTGCCGCAGGTCGAACGGTGCCTCCACGCACTCGCGCAAGTAAGCTTCCAGCCCGGCCTGGTCACGTCCTCGCCAATCATCGTCGGCGATGGGCAGGCCGCTGGCGGGCAGCACCCGCTGCAAGGCGGTACCGTCGTGCTCTTCGAACACGCTGCGCAGGGTTTCGTGACGTTCCAGCAGCGCATCCAGCGTCGCTTGCAAGGCGGGCAGGTCCAGCGCACCGTTCAGGCGAACCGCCAGCGGCGTGTGATAGGCCGCGCTGGTCGGGTGGATCTTCCAGAACAACCATTGGCGTTGCTGGGCATGGGACAGCGGCAGCGCCTGGACACGGTCGCGCCGGGTGATCGGTGCCTCGGCCTGTTCAGACTGGGCCGCCGCGATGGCGCAGAACGCACCCAGCTCCGGTGCGTCGAACAGGGCACGCAGGGCGACGTCCAGGCTCAACTGGCGGCGCACCCGGGAAATCAACTGCGTAGCCAGCAACGAGTGGCCACCCAGGGCGAAGAAGTTGTCAGCCAGGCCCACACGCTCCACCTGCAGTACTTCGGCCCAGAGCGCGGCCATGGCGATTTCCAGGGGGGTGCGCGGGGCTCGCCAGGGGGCGCCCGAGACCAGTGGTTGCGGATCGGGCAGTGCCTGGACATCGACCTTGCCATTGGCGGTGACCGGCAAACGGTCCAGCAGTATCCAATGGCTCGGTAGCATGGGCTCGGGCAACTCGCTGGCCAGGCGGCTGCGCAGGTTCGCTTCATCGACCTGTGGCGCGACTACATAGGCCACCAGCAACCCATCACGGTGAACGCGCACCACCGCCGTCGAAACGCCCGGCAGGTTGCACAGACGGGCCTGGACTTCGGCCAGCTCCACGCGATGACCACGGATCTTCACCTGACCGTCCTGGCGCCCTTGGTAGTGCAGGTCACCGATGGCATCACGCAGCACCCAGTCACCCGTGCGGTACAGTCGACCGCCCTGCGGGTCGAACGGGTCGGGCACAAAGCGCTCGGCAGTCTGCGCCGCCGCCCCCTGGTAACCCCGAGCCACGCTCGGGCCCGCTACGTAAAGCTCGCCTCGAGCGACAGGCTGCAAACTGGCATCAAGCACCCGCACGCACGTCTGCCCCAACGGCTGTCCCAGGGCGACCGCACCATCGGTCGACAGCGAGTGGGTCAGCACGCCGACCGTGGTTTCCGTCGGGCCGTAGTGGTTGATAACAGCAAGGGTGGGTGCACGCTTGGCGATCTGCGCCAGCAGCGCTTGTGGGCAGGCTTCGCCGCCCAGCACCAGGCAGCGAGCCGGCAATGCCTGGTTGCCTTCGCTGGCCGACAGCAAGGTCAGCAAGTGCGAAGGGACGATCTTCAGGGCATCGATACGCTCGGCGCTCATGTACGCGGCGAAGGCCTGGGCATCGAGCACGTGATCCTTGCTCAGCAGGTGCAGCGTACGTCCATTGGCCAAGGCGCCATACAGCATGGTATGGCCTAGGTCCGCCGCAGGCGTCGACACCATGGCCAGGCGCTCGACACCCTCAAGCGGCAGTCGCGCGCTCACCGCGTCCAGATAATGCGCCAGCGCCCGGTGAGAGACGCCAACGCCCTTGGGTCGCCCCGTAGTGCCGGACGTGAAAATCACGTATGCCAGTTGGTCCGGGTGCACGTCTGGCCCCTCAAAAGGATGCTCGGCCAACGCCTGGCCGATCTCGACGCGGGTAATACCCGCTGGCAACGGCGCTTGCCAGTGCGGAGGTGCCAGCAGCAGGCGCACTTGGGCAACCTGAAGCATATGCGCCAGGCGCTCTGCCGGTTGGTCGGGCTCCAACGGCAGGTAGGCCGCGCCTGCCTTGAGAATCGCCAGCAGGCCCACGAGCATGTCTATCGAGCGCTCCGCCACCAATGCCACCGGCGCATCGGCCGCTGCCCCCTGACGTCGCAACTCAAGTGCCAGCGCATCGGCACGGCGGTTCAACGTGAGGTAATCGACGCGCTCGCCACCGGCCACGGCGGCGAGGGTGTGCGGGGCATTTGCGACCGCACGCTCGAACTGGCGATGCACGGCCAGCCGGTCGACTACAGGGTCGGGCGCCCGTTCGCCGTGTTCACGCAGGGTCCAGTCACCGATGGCCCTGCCCTGCCCTGCCGTCATCTGGCGCAGGATCGACAGCCAGTCCTGCCCCAGGCGCTCGACCGTGGCGGCATCGAACACGTCCTTGGCGTAGGTGAAATGGGCGCACAGCTCACCGCCGCGCTCATGGGTGTCCAGTGACAGGTCGAATCGCGCACTGATCCGTGCAGCCTCCTGACGCACAAGGCGCAAGCCACTGGCGGTAGTGATAGCGGTGATATCGGCCACCTGGCTCTGATGGTTGAACAGCACCTCGAACAACCCCGCCGGCGTACCGCCCGTATGACGGGCTGCCAGCGCTTCGACCAGTCGCTCGTAGGGCAGGTCTTGATGGGCCTGGGCGCCCAGCGCGGTTTCCCGGATCCGCGCAAGAAGCGCGCTGCTGTCGATTGCAGGGTCGATATCGGTCTGCAATACCTGGGTGTTGATGAAGCATCCGATCAGCGGCTCCACCTCGGCGCGCTGCCGGTTGGCCACCGGAACGCCCACGCGTATGTGTCGCTGTCCGCCCTCGCGTTGCAGCAAGCACTTGTAGGCCGCCAGCAAAACCATGAACAACGTGCACTGATGCGCTTGGGCCAAGCGCTGCAGGCGACCGGCCAGGTCCGCCTCCACCACCACTTCCACGCGCCCCCCCATGAAACTGGGCGTGGCAGGACGGGGTCGGTCCAGCGGCAGGTTCAACGGCAGCGACGCCTCGCCCAACCGCTCACGCCAGTACGCCAGTTGCGTTTCGGCTCCGCCAGCCTCCAGCCAACTGCGCTGCCACAGGCCGTAGTCGCGGTACTGGATCGGCAGCGGTGCCAGGGCTTGGGGCGTGCCACTGCAGGCGGCGTCATAGCCGCGCACCATTTCTTCGATCAGCACGTTCATCGACCAACCGTCGGCCACGATGTGGTGCAAGGTCATCAGCAGCACATGCTCGTCAGCCGCGAGCTTGACCAGGCTGGCACGCAGCAGCGGTGGCCGGGCCAGATCGAAGGGCTCGCGTACCTGGGCTTCGGCCAGAGCCTCGAGCGATTGACCTGTGGCTGACAACTCGATCTGTGCAAGGGGAACATGGCACGCCGCCTGCACCACTTGGCGTACGTTGTCGCCGTCTTCGACGAAACCGGTGCGCAGGCTTTCATGGCGCTGCACCAGCACGTCCAGCGCTGCTTGCAGGGCCTGCACATCGACCGCACCTACCAGGCGCACTGCCATGGGCAGGTGGTACGCCGCACTGGCCGGGTCCAGGTGCCACAGGAACCACATGCGCTGCTGAGCGAAGGACAGGCCATCGCGCGCATCGACCGCTACCTCGGCCGGAATGGGAAACAGGGAGAAATCGACGTTTTCCCGCGCCAGCGCTTCCAGAAACAGCGGGCGCTTGGCGGCGGGCAGTTCGATGAAGCGGCGGGCGAGTCGTTGTGCATCTTGAGGCGTCATTGCTACGTCCTTAACTGGCCGGTTGCCTGGCGCCGAGCCAGGTCGTGTGTTAGTTAAGAACGAGCGGGAGTGAGGGTGATTTAGCGGATAGAGAAGCGCCTTGCAAACCGTGTGAAAATGCCTGAAAGAGCGACCCAAGGCCGCTCCCTCAGTCAGGCAGCGGCAAGCGCCAGCCTGCGCAGGTCGACCTCCAGGTGCCTGCGCAGGATGCGCAGCACCTTCGGCTCGTGCTCATGGAGGAAGCAATCACCACCCGCAAGCATGTCCAGGGAGAAACTGACCGACGTGTGCAGTTGCCAGGCCAGCAGTTCTTCCTGGGTGGCCTTGTCATCGACGCCGCCCAGCACATGCAGCGGGCAACCGAGCCGGGCGCCGGGCGCGTAGCTCCGGCTGGGCGCTCCCGCACCGGAAGCGACCAATGCGGCCGGGCACGGTGCCCCCGCCTCGCGCAGGGCCACGGCCAGCTCATAGGCCAGCAAGGCACCCAGGCCGTGACCGAACAGCGCATAAGGCCCGTTGATCGCGGCCTGCATTTCGCTGGCGAGTCGCCGGGCATGGGCGCGCATGTCGGAGACCAGCGGTTCGCAAGGGCACGCATCAGGACCTGATAACTCCACGGGCGCGATGCTCAGCCAGGCTGGCATCGCGCGCCGCCAGCGGCTGTAGGCCGTGGCAGTGGTGCCGGAATACGGCAGGCAAAACAGTTCCAGATTCGCCATGACCTTGCGCTCAGACCGTGGCCTTGCTGGCCTGCTCTTCCATGTGCTTGCGCAGGCTCAGCGGGCGCATGTCGGTCCAGACGTCCTCGATGTAGGCCAGGCATTCCTTTTTCAGGCCACTTTTGCCAACGGTGCGCCAGCCGTTGGGCACTGCCTTGTAATCCGGCCAGATGGAGTACTGCTCTTCGTGGTTGACCACTACCTGAAACGTGATGTCTTCGCGGTCGAATACCGAGGTCATTGTGTTGCTCCTTGCATGAAGGTTCGAAATGGCGAGCGCCGTGTACCCGGGGTACCAACGGCGCGCCAGAAAATTGCTACACCGGATAGCCACTCTGGCCCTGGGCCATGGCCACCACCACCTTGCGCTTGCCGGTGAAGGGTGCACGGGCATGGGCGGCGAGCATGTTGTCGAGCATCAGTACATCGTCCTTGTACCAGGGGAAACTGATGCTGCACTCATCGAGCACACCACGCACCTCTTCGAGCAGCGAGTCCTCGATGAACGTGCCATCGCCGTAGTAGACGTTGCGCGGTAGATCCTCGTATTCGACCAGTTCCAGCAGGCTCTCCCGTACCTCCAGCGGCAGGTTGGAGACGTGGAACAGGTGCGCCTGGTTGAACCAGACATCATCGCCAGTGACTGGGTGACGGGCCACCGCCTGACAAGTCTGACGAGTCCGCAGTTCGCCGTCGTCGGTCCACTCGCAGTGAATCGCCCGGGGCTTGCAGTAGGCCTCGACCACTGCGCGGTCCTCAGTGTTGAAGACCTGCTCCCAGGCCACGTCCAGGCCGTTACCGTAGTTACGTACGTACATCAGGCCTTTGTCGATGAAACGCTGGCGAATGTGCGACGGCATCCTGCGGTAGATCTCGCGGCTGTCGGCGATGGGCGTCTCACCGCCTGTCTCGGCCGGGATCACGCTGTAGAACCAGATCTTCATCGGCCATTCGAGGGTGTAGGCCTGCTCGTTGTGTAACGGGATCGACTGGTGCGCCGGGTATTCGGTGGAGGTATACACACCCTGGATCACATTGCTGCGTGGCGTCGAACCGAACTCGTAGTTGAGCAGCGGATTTCCGAACGCTGCGGCGAACTGCTGGAATGCCTGCGCACCGCCCACGTCGAAGCCGCGGAACAGAATGCCGCCGCTGCTGTGCAGGTGGGTATCGACGAGCGGACGCAGCTCATCGAAGGTTTCAAGCAGGTTCATGCCCGGCTCGGGCGCTTCGATCACCAAGGGCAAAGTGCCGCGCGCGGGCAGCAGCGGTTTGATGTCGAAGGTCAGTATTTCGCTCATCGACCCAACCCTCACTGGATAGCCGCAGCGAGGGCGCGAGAGAAGCGATCGATCACTTCGTCGACCTGCGCTGCGGTGATAATCAGCGGTGGCAGGAAGCGCACCACAGCACCGTGACGGCCACCCACTTCGAGAATCAGCCCTCGCTTGAGGCATTCACGCTGGATTCGCGAGGCCAGGGCGCCGTTGGCGAGCGGATGACCGAGGGCGTCGGTGGCAGCGGCGGGGTCGATGATCTCCACGCCCTGCATCAGGCCACGACCGCGCACATCGCCCAGTTGCGGATAGTCCCTGGCCAGGTGCCTGAGATGAGCAGACAGACGCTCGCCCATGGCAGCGGCGTGCGCCGGGATGTCGTGGTCCTTGAGGAAGCGCAGCACAGCGGAACCCGCCGCCATGGCCATCTGGTTGCCACGGAAAGTGCCAGCATGGGCACCTGGCTTCCAGGTGTCCAGCCAGTCACGGTAGACCACTACCGCCAACGGCAGGCTACCGCCGATGGCTTTGGACAAGGTGACCACATCGGGCACGATGCCAGCATGCTCGAAGGCGAACATGCGCCCAGTGCGGGCGAAGCCGCTCTGGATTTCATCAATGATCAGCGCTACGCCGGCCTGCGCGGTAATACGACGCACGCCCTTGAGCCACTCGATATCGGCCGGGATGACCCCACCCTCGCCCTGCACCACTTCCAGGATCACTGCCGCCGGCAGCGGTACACCGCTTTCCGGGTCGAGCAGCAGGTTTTCCAGGTAATGCAGGTTGGCCTTGACCCCGGCTTCGCCGCCCAGGCCGAACGGGCAGCGGTAGTCATACGGGTACGGCATGAACTGCACGCCGCTACTCAACAACGCACCCAGTGGCTGCTTGGGGCCAAGACTGCCCATCAGGCTCAACGCGCCCTGGCTCATGCCATGGTAGGCGCCATGGAAGGCCAGTACGGTGCTGCGCCCGGTCGCGCCACGCACCAGTTTGAGCGCCGCTTCCACTGCGTCGGTGCCGGTCGGGCCGCAGAACTGCACCTTGGCCTCGCGGCGCAGCGCCTCGGGGAGCACGCCAAACAGGTCCTGGACAAAACGGTCCTTGACCGGGGTGGTCAGGTCCAGGGTATGCAGGGGCAACTCATCGGCCAGTACCCGCTGGATCGCCTCGACCACCACCGGGTGGTTATGGCCCAACGCCAACGTGCCGGCGCCGGCCAGGCAATCGATAAACTGACGGCCTTCGACATCCTCTACGTAGATGCCACGGGCGCGCTTTAGCGCCAGCGGAATGCGCCGCGGGTAGCTGCGGGCGTTGGACTCTTGCTGTTGCTGGCGTTGCAGCAGGGGTGATTCGGTGAATTCGTACAAGGGTTGCGACGCGTTGGCCGGTGCAACCTGGGCAAGGCTGGAAGCGGTGGACATGGGTAAATCCTCGCAAACAAGCGAATGGGCAGTTATTGCTTGGAAAACGCTTGAGTGCCGGGAGGATTTAGCGGTTGTTACTGAATTTTACTTAGCCTGTGTCGGCCTCTTCGCGGGTAAACCCGCTCCCACAGGGACCACACAATGCATGCAGCCTGTACAGAACTTGTGGGAGCGGGTTTACCCGCGAAGAGGCCGGCACAGGCAATAAAGATCAATGTCCGGAGCGCGCCGGTACCTGCAACAACACTCGCAAGCCATCGCTACGGCTGTCAAAGCGCAGGCTACCGGCACAACGCTGCACGATCGCCTGCACAATTGCCAACCCCAGCCCGCAGCCGCCGCTCTGCCCGTTACGCCAGAAGCGCTCTGTCAGGTGCTCAAGGTCGGCTTCGGCAATCCCTGGCCCGTGGTCGCGCACCATAAAGCCCACCTGGCCGTCGGCCATCTGCACGTCCAGCTCCACCGCCTCATTGCCACCATGACGCAGGGCGTTGTCCAGCAGGTTGCGCAGCGCGGCCACCGCCAACGGTGCGGGCATGCCCAGGTAGATCTGCGTGGCTTCTTCAGGCAGACGCAGCACGATACGGCGGTTGTCACCCCCGCCGGCGTCCTGCACTGCCTGGCGGGCCACCTGCTCGGCACTGCACTGCACGCCATCCTCGAACGACAGGCTCCCTTCCACCCGTGCCAGCATCAGCAACTGCTCCAGCGTGCGGTGCATGCGGTCGGTACCCTGCTCGGCATGCTCCAGCGCCTGCTCGCGCACCGCACCGTCGGTCATGCGTGCCACCTGCAGGTGGGTCTTGATCGCGGTCAGCGGGCTGCGCAGTTCATGGGCGGCATCGTCGGTCAGGCGCCGCTCGCGCTCGATGGTCTGGGCAATACGCAGGAACAGCTGGTTCTGGGTTTCCAGCAACGGCTGCAATTCGCTGGGCATGCCTGCCACTTGCAGTGGCTCGACGCTATCAGCACGCCTTCGTCGTAGCGCATCACGCATGCGGTTGAGCGGCTCCAGCCCCTTGCCCAGGCCGATCCACAACAGCCCTAGGCTACCGAGCAAGGCCATCAAGACCGGCGCCGAAGCCGCCAGCAGGATCGACTGGTTCAGCGCTTCGCGCTCCATGTGCCGGTCGGCCGTGGTGATGCGCACATCCCCGTGGTTGTAGGTGAAGGTGCGCCACAAGGCATCGTCGATGGTCTGGTCACGGAAGCCGCTGCGCTCGTCGTCCATGGCGCCATCGTGCTTGTGGTTGCTGGCGAGGATCTCGCCGCGCAGCGAACTGACCTGGCAGGCCATGCCGTCCGGCACACTGAACTGGTCGGCGGAAAAGTGCGCCTCGCCGCCCTTGGCGGTCAGCGGTTGCGGCAGCTGGTCGATCAGCCCGGCGACCATGCGCGCCGAAGCCACCAGGCGCTGGTCGAGGGAAAACATCATCTGCTGGCGCAGGTCACGCAGCATCCATGCGGCAGCCAGCGCCCAGATGATCACGAAGGCGCTGCCAAGGATCAGGCTCAGGCGTACCCGCAAGCTCATGGTGCGGCCTCCCCCGGTGCCTGCGCCGGGCCCAGGCGGTAGCCAAGGCCGCGCACGGTCTCGACGATGCCGTTGCCGAGCTTGCGCCGCAGGTGGTGAATATGCACGTTCAGGGCGTTGCTCTCGACTTCGTCACTGAAGCCGTACACGCAGTCTTTCAGTTGTTCGCTGGACAGCACCCGCCCGGGGTTCTGCAGCAGCGCCTGGAGCAAGGCCTGCTCGCGGCGCGACAAGTCGACTGCCTGGCCGGCCAAGGTTGCCTCACAGCTGCTCGGGTCATAGCGCAGCGGGCCGTGCTCGATCACGTTCACCGCCCGCCCGGCCACCCGCCGCAGCAGGGTGTGCAGGCGCGCGGCCAGCTCGCGCAGGTCGAAAGGCTTGAGCAGGTAATCGTCGGCACCGGCCTGCAAGCCATCGACGCGGTCGGTCACCGCATCGCGGGCGGTGAGCACCAGTACCGGCAGGGTTTCGCCCTTGTCGCGCAGGCGGCGCAGCAGCTTGAGGCCGTCTTCGTCGGGCAGGCCCAGGTCGAGGATCATCACGTCGAACTGCGCGGCCTGCAGCATCGCCCGCGCATCGGCGGCGTTGCCCACCCGGTCCACGGTCAGGCCCTGGGCGGTAAGGCCGGCGCAGATGCCGGCGGCGATCAGGTCGTCGTCCTCGCAGAGCAGAACGTGCATGGTGTGGCTCCCGGAGTGGTGTGGCTGGCATTGCACCTTGGGCAGATTAAGGGGGGATTATGGACTTTTTGTGGGCGGGTGGGGGGTTCGGTTTGGGAGGCTTGGCGAACCCTTAGGCCCTACATCAACCCCTGTGGCGTATCGACATCCAGCAACACCCCGGCTTCCTCAAGTTCGATTACCACACAGCTACCCCGGTTGGCCTGCACCACCGAGCGCGCCCCTTCATCCCCACCCAACAGCCCCAGCGCAACCCAGAAGTCGCGCCCGAAAATCACCGGGTGCCCCTGCTGCCCCGCATGCTGCGGCAACACTATGGTTGAAGGCGACGCCGCCGTGGCCAACTGACGGAGGGTCGCTGACTCGATCCAGGGCATATCACCCAGCAAGATCGCCACCGCCTGCGCCTGGCTGTCGCCTAATGACTTGGCGCCAGCAGCCAGGCTATGTCCCATCCCCAGCGCCGCATCCGGGCTGACAACGACCCGGCAATCAGCAGGCAAACCAAAATCCGCGCCCCGCTCCCCCTCACGCAGCACCACACGCACATCATCGAACACCGCACGGGCCCGTTCCACGCTATGTGCCAACAAGCTGCGGCCATCAGGCAGCGTTGCCTGGCGCTTGTCAGCACCGAAACGCCTGCCGCGCCCGGCGGCCAATACCAGCGCAACCACGCTCACAGATCTGCCCGCTCAATGCCGTTGCGCAAGCGCAGGATATCGGCCAGCACCGCCAAGGCGATCTCGGCTGGGGTCTTGCTGCCCAGGTTCAGGCCGATCGGCGCGTGGATGCGCGCGAGTTCGTGGTCGCCCAGGCCACCAACGCGCTGCAAGCGTTCACGACGCTTTTCTGAAGTGGCCCTTGAGCCCATCACACCGATGTAGAACGCTTCGGTACGCACCGCTTCAAGCATGGCCAGGTCATCGATTTTCGGATCATGAGTCAATGCAACCACCGCTGTGTCGGCATGGCAACCGCCATTGGCAATGAAAACCGATGGCAGCTCGCGACGCACCTCGATGCCGTCCAGCCGTACCCCGTCCAGCACTTCGTCACGGGGCTCGCAGAGGATGACTTCAAAGCCCATCCCCTTGCCGAACTCGGCACAGAAATGCGCCACGCTGGAATAGCCGGCCAGCAGCAGGCGCTGGGCGGCGCCAACGCGCAGGCGCACGCGGGTGCTCTCACGCTCGACACGCGGGCCTTGGCCAAGGTCATCGACAAGCAGGCGCGTCCCCTCGGGCAGGCGCACTTCACGCAGCAGCCGGCGCTGGCCCAGCAGTGCGCTTTGCAGCTCGCGCAGGTGCGCCTGCACCTCGCACTCGGCGGGCAGGTTCTCCACCAGCACTTCGAGCACGCCACCACAGGGCAAGCGGATGCTCGAACGCGGGTCGCCGTCGTCACCGTAGCGCACGATGGCAACCGGCTCGGGGAACTCACCCAGGGCCACGCGCTCGAGGAAGTCGTCTTCGACGCAGCCACCCGACAGCGACCCCAGCCACTGGCCGCCGGCATTGACGGCCAGCAGCGCGCCCGGCGCACGGGGTGCCGAGCCGTAGGTGGCGAGCACCGTGCACAACCACACGCGCTGACCGCTGCACGACCACTGCAAGGCCTGACGGATCACCTGTAAATCGAGATGCTGCACGTTTACTCCGCCTTCAGCTCGGCGAGCTGCTGTACGTTCAGGTTGCCGGGCAATCCACCCCAGGCCTGGCGCAGGTAGTTGACCATATCCGTCACCTGCTGGTCATCGAGCTTGTCGGCAAAGCCTGGCATCGGTTGCATGCGCTCGAAGCCGGTGAATTGCTGTTCACGGATACCTTCGAGGATGACCTTGACCAGGTTGCGCGAGTCGGCCTGGCGCAGCACGGTATTGCCGCGCATGGCCACGGCGATGTGCGGCTTGCCTTCGCCATCGACCCCGTGGCAACCGGCGCAGACGTTCAGATACTGCTGGTGGCCGCGCCTGGCGCTTTCACTCATCTGTTCCAGGGCTACCGGCTGGATGGCCTTGGCCGCTGGCGGCTGGTCGCCCAGCAAGTAAGTGGCCATGGCCGACAGGTCGGCGTCTTCCAGATGCTGGGTGCTGTGGTGCACCACCGGGAACATCTCGTTGAACATGCTGCCCTGTGCACTGATGCCGTGCTTGAGGAAAGTCGTCAGGTCTGGTTGCGTCCAGCCGCGTTCGGCCAGGTCCTGGGCCAGCAGGCTTGGCGCCAGGTAGCCCCCCAGCAGGCCACCGCTCAGGCGTTGGTCCTGTTGCAACGCGCCGATCGGGTTACGCGGGGTATGGCACTCGCCGCAATGGCCCATGACCTCGACCATGTACTGGCCGCGCTGCCAGGCTGGGCTTTTGCCCTCGGTCGGCTGCAACTGCACACTCTTGCCATACAGCATGTTCCAGCCGCTCAGCCCCATGCGCACGTTGAACGGGAAGCGCAACGCGGTTTGCGGCGCCGGGCGGTTGATCGGCGGGATGGTCATCAGGTAGGCAAGGATTGCGTCCGAATCTTCACGCTTGATCAGGTGGTACGAGGTGTAAGGCATCGCCGGATAAAGGTTGGCGCCATCCTTGCGTTTGCCCTCGGTGACTGCGGCAAAGAACTCGTCGGCGCTGTAGTTGCCGATACCGTACTGTTTGTCCGGGGTGATGTTGCTGCCATAAATGGTGCCGAACGGTGAATGAATCGGCAGGCCGCCGGCATACGGCGCGCCGCCTTCGGCGGTATGGCAGGCCATGCAGTCGGCCGCACGTGCCAGGTACTCACCGCGCTTGACCTGAGCCTCATCAGCCGCCAGGGCAAACGAGCTGACCGCCAGGCCCAGGGCCAATGCCAGTGCGTTACGAACGAAGCCCATGCTCAACCCTCCTTGACCAGGCCGAGGTCGTTGAGCACCTTGCGGGTGGCGTCGTAATAACGCACGTAGCCGGTGCAGCGGCAGATGTGGTGGCCGAGGCTGGCCTCGATGCGGTCTTCCACTTCGCTCTTCTTCAATGGTTGACGCTGGGCCGTTTCCACCAGCACGGTAGCGGCGTTGACGAAGCCCGGTGCACAGTAGCTGCACTGGAAGGCGAACAGGTCGACGAACTTCTGCTGGATTGGGTTCAGCGTAAGGTTGCCGGCTTCGTCGTGGCTGGCATGGCCTTCGATGGTACGGACCTTCTTGCCCTCGAAGTAGTGGGCACCGGTGATGCAGGTGCGCACTTCCTCGCTGGTACCGTCGGGGTTGTCGACGATCACCACGCAGGCGTGGCAAATTCCCTGGCCACAGCCTAGGCGCGAGCCGGTGAGGTTCTGGTGTTCGTGCAGGTAGTCGATCATCGCCAGGTCAGCGGGGACCTCGACCGGGCCGACCGGTTGACCGTTGAGGGTCAGTTGCAGTGGACGGTTAGCCATTGAGGGCCTCCTTGATACGGGCTGGGGTGATGGGAAGGTCGCGCACGCGCTTGCCGATGGCATGGGCGACGGCATTGCCGATGGCACCCACGACCGGGATCATCACCACTTCGGCAATGCCCTTGGACGGGTCGGTCGGTGACAGCGGCGGGAGGATTTCGCTGGTCTGCGTCCACACTGCCACATCACGCGCATGCGGCAGGCGGTAGCGGTTGAAGTTCCAGTCGCCCTCCCCAGGCCCACCCTCGTACAACGGCATTTCTTCGGTCAGCGCGTGGCCGATGCCCATGGCGATGCCGCCTTCGAGCTGGCCTTTGACCAGTTCCGGCACCAGTACACGGCCACACTCGACCCAGCTGTGGTGGTTGAGCACCTGCGTCTCGAAGGTGCCCTTGTTGACCTTGACCTCGACGATGGTCGCCACCGGGCTGTAGTAGGTCACCATGGCGTTGTTGAGCTGGGTATCGGGGTAGGCAGCGTTTTGCCGGTCAAGCAGGTGGTAGCCATGGCTGTTCATCTGCGCTTTCTTGGCGTTTACCGCACCATCCCCGTACTTCACTGCCACGGCGTCAAGCGGGAAGCGCTCGCGCACACCGTCGATGACGAAATCGGCCTCGGCCCAGCTCCAGCGGTTGAAGCCGTGCACGCTCACACCGGTAACCAGGCCCATGTCGTGGGCTTTCTGCGCCAGCTGGGCAAACGGGATGGGCGCCAGGCCGTTGCCGGTCAGTTCGCCGTTGACCCACACCGCATTCTCGCGGCGCACCACCAGCGGGTTGGCCTGGCCGCCATGCGGGCCCTGGCTCCAGATGGCCATGGCCGCCGGCCACAGGCCGTGGTTGAACAGCACACGCGCCGCCTCGCGGGTGGCATGGCTGAAGTAGAACGCCGAGTTGGTCGCCGACGACGGTGACGCCAGCTTGCCGACCCAGCGCGGGTTGCGCAGTGCAGCATCCTGCTCGGGCTGGCTGATCAGGTACGGGTTGCCGCTGGTGCTCAGTTGCAGCTCTGGCCATTCGGTAACCGCCGTTTTCACCTCGTCGGCCGAGCGACCAAGGAAGTCGCTGACCACCAACGCCTGGGAAGTGGACATGCCGGTGCCCAGCTCAGTGCCGATGTGGCGCAGGCTGATGCGCCCGTCGCGGCTGAACTCGATGCTGGCCATCGGCGCTTCGGAGCCGGTGCCGAAGTCTTTCTGACAGATGGCAAAGCCGACGCCGTACCAGTGGTCCGGGTCTTGCGCATCCATCTGCTGCTTGCGCGCCTCGCGGTTGCGCCACCCGTCATGCACGGCGGCCTTGTCGAGGATTTCGTACAGGCGCAGGGCACCGGCCGGGACCGCGCCCTGGGTGTTCTTCATGCCCGACTTCAGCGCGTTGGCGCGGCGCAGGTCGATGGCATCGACACCCAGGCGGCCGGCAATTTCGTCGACCATCATTTCGGTAGCCGCCATGGTCTGCAGGGTACCGTAGCCCCGCATGGAGCCAGCCTCGACGCCACGCGAGAAATAGGCGGTCACCGCCAGGTCGTTCTGCGGCATGTAGTAGATCGACTGCGCTGCCGTTGCCCCCACTGCGGCCACGGACGGGCTGTAGTTGATGCGCCCACCCCCGTCGCAGCTCATGTCTGCACGGAAAATCCTGAAGCTGTTGTCCTTCTTGTCCACCGCCAACTGGTAGCGGATGTCGAAGGCGTGGCGCTTGATGCCGCTCTGGAACTGCTCGTAGCGGTCGTTGGCCAGACGGATCGGCACCCCGGCCCCGTACAGCGCAGCCACGGCGGCGTAGAACACGAAGATGTTGTTGTCCTTCGAGCCATAGCCCACGGTGTAGCCGGGGTGCATGTTGAGCGTGCTCAGGGCAAAGCGCGACGGCTTGATCATGTGCACGCATTCCTGCGCCACTTCAAACGGGCACTGGGTGGCGACCACGAAGTGCAGCGTGCCTGTGGCCGGGTCATACCAGCCGTTGCCGTTGTCCGGTTCCAGCGCGGCAGGCTCGATGGATGGCGTCTTGTAACGCTCGTCGAATACCAGCCAGTCCTCGGGCGGGTTTTCCAGCTGCTCGGCCATGCGTTTGGCGTAGAACAGCCCCTGCTCGGTCAGGTCGCCATGCTGGTTGGGTTGCTTGGACCACACCGGCTTGCGGTTGAGGATGGTCGGGAACAGCATGGTGTTCTTCAGGCTGGAGAACTCATCCTCATCGAACGGCGTGGCGCCGCCCACGCGCACAAAGCGGAAGCTGCCGTAAGGGTCGCGCTGATACAGCGGCGCCTGCGCGCCATAGCGGATAGCCTGATCGTTGAACTGCAGCTTGCGCTTGGCCTGGCGGAAACGCTCGAAATCGTGCCAGATGAGGATCGCCACCGGGTGACCGATGAACATCGGTACCTTGCCAGGCGGCAGCAACGGGTCGGGCGAATGGGCTTCCGGCCAGGCGATACCGTCCTGCTCCAGGTCGGCAGCGGTGACAATGCGGTCTGGCTGCAGGTCGGCACCCAGCAGGCTCAGGTCATGCCCGGTGTAGATGCGGTCGGCCTTGGTCGCCTTGAGCAGCAGCGCATGGCCCTGCTGCGCGGGCCAGCCAGGCATGTCCTTGGCGCGGATGTCGCGGGCGAACACCTTGTCGCCGCAGACCTTGGACAAGGCATCGTTACGGAAACGCGCCTTGCCGTCATGGTTCATCCACTTCTGCGGCGAGGTGGTGACGCGTTCCTCCATCAGCGCGGCGAAAGCCTGGCTACCCAGTGGCGCCATGGTCACGCCGACACCAGCGATCAGGCCGCCTTGCAGAAAGGCGCGCCGGGAAATATCACGGTTGGACATGCTTGATCCTCTGGGCAGCAGGGGGGCTGCCCATCTTTTTGATTCTTGTGCGGGGGACTCGGAAGGGGGAGAACCTTGTCGCGCGAGTCGCAAAAAACTGACTTGCTCGTCAACTTTACAACAAGAATGTGGGCATAAGCAAAGTCAAGCCGACAATATGTCGCGGTGTGTCCGGGCTGACGCGCGGATCTGTAGGACCGCGGTTGTAGGACCGGGTTAACCTTGAGTTAATCGACCCCAGCCAGCATGGCCCCATTCCTAGATCTGCCAAGGCGAAGACATGCGCGTCCTCCTGCTCTTCCTGACACTGCTACTGGCCGGCCCGTTGCAGGCCAACCCGTTCAACGTGAAACCTGATTTCCTGCCGGTCGACCAGGCCTTCGTGCTCACCCACGAGCGCCAGGCCGATGGCCAGATGCGCTTGTACTTCCAGATCAAGCAGGGCTACTACCTGTACCAGAAGCGCCTGAAATTCGACGGCCTACCTGCCGAACAGCACCCGCAGTTGCCGCCGGCGCTCAACCACCATGACGAATTCTTCGGTGACAGCGCGGTGTACCGCGAGCAGCTCGACCTGCTGCTACCAGCCAACGCCCAGGGCCAGTTGCGCCTGGGCTGGCAAGGCTGCGCGGACGCTGGCCTGTGCTACCCGCCGCAAACCACCTTGATCGACCTGGGCGGCAGCGTGGCACCCGCCGCCGAACAAGCCAGCGACCAGGCCCTGGCCAGCGGCCTGCAACAGGGCCACCTGGCCTGGAGCCTGCTGGCCTTCTTCGGCCTTGGCCTGCTGCTGGCCTTTACCCCGTGCTCGCTGCCAATGCTGCCGATCCTCGCCGGGCTGGTGCTGGGCAACGGCGCCACTGCCCGGCGTGGCTGGCTGCTGGCCGGGGTTTATGTACTGAGCATGGCCCTGGTATACGCCGCCCTGGGGGTGGTTGCCGCCCTGCTCGGCGCCAGCCTGCAGGCGTGGCTGCAGCAACCGTGGCTGCTGGGCAGCCTGGCAGGGCTGTTCGTGTTGCTGGCGCTGCCGATGTTTGGCGCCTTCGAGCTGCAACTGCCCGCCGCTGTACGGGACCGCCTGGACCGCGCCGGGCAAGGCACCCGCGGCGGCAACCTGTATGGTGCGGCGCTGCTCGGCGCGCTATCGGGCCTGCTCATGGGGCCGTGCATGACCGCACCGTTGGCCGGCGCCTTGCTGTACATCGCCCAGAGCGGCGACGTGGTGCAGGGTGCATTGGTACTGTTCAGCCTGGGTCTGGGCATGGGCGTGCCGCTGCTGTTGCTGGTCACCTTGGGCAACCGTTACCTGCCGCGCCCGGGCGCCTGGATGAACCGGGTCAAGGCCGTATTCGGCTTCGTGTTCCTGGCCATGGCACTGTACACCTTGCGCAGCCTGCTGCCGGCCGCTCTGCTGCTGGCGTTGAGCGGCGCCTGGTTGATCGCCCTGGCCTGGGCTGCCTGGCCAGCGCTGCAACGGCTGCCGGCGTTGCGTGCGGTACCGTTGCTTGGCGCATTGTGGGGCGGCCTGTTGCTGGTCGGTGCGGCAGCCGGTGGCGACGACCTCTGGCAACCGCTGCGCCCGTTCGCCGGTGGCGCTGGCGCGCCGGTCGCCAGCCAGCACGTCGAGGACAGCTTCATCACCGTCAGCCGCCCCGAAGACCTGCAGCGTGAACTGGATGCGGCCAAATCCCGCGGTCAGTGGGTAATGCTCGACTACTATGCCGACTGGTGCGTGTCGTGCAAGGTCATGGAAAAACAGGTGTTCGCCCGTAGCGACGTACAGGCTGGCCTGGCCGGCGTGCACCTGCTGCGCCTGGACGTGACCGCCGACAGCCCGGCCAGCAAGGCCCTGCTGCAACGCTACCAGGTACCCGGCCCGCCAAGCATCATCTGGGTCGGCCCGGAAGGCGAAGAACGCCGCGCGCGGCGCATCACCGGTGAAGTGGATGCAGCCACGTTCCAGCAACACTGGGCCCAGACCAGGAGCCAAGGCTGATGCTCACTGTAACCCTCGGGCCACTGACCATGGCCCTCAACCACCTGCTGATGCTCACCGCCCTGCTGATCGCCAGCGTGGTCGGCTGGTGGGTCGCCCGACGTGGCGGCGAAAGCCCGGAGTCGGCACTGTTCAACCTGTTCCTGATCGGCCTACTGTGCGCCCGCGCCGGCTTCGTACTGGCTTACTGGCCGATGTACCAGGACGACCCGCTGCAGATCATCGACATCCGCGATGGCGGCTTCCTGTTCTGGTCGGGCCTGGCTGGCATCGTGCTTGGCGCCCTGTGGCAAGGCTGGCGCCACCCTGGCCTGCGCCGCCCGCTGGGCTGGGCGCTGTTCAGCGGTGCGCTGTTCTGGGGCCTGGCCAGCCTCGGCGGGCACCTGTACAGCAAGGGCACCGAGCTGCCCGAACTGAGCCTGCGTAACGCTGGCGGCCAGCCGGTGGCGCTGCACAGCTACCGCGGCAAGCCGCTGGTGATCAACATCTGGGCCACCTGGTGCCCACCCTGCCGCCGCGAGATGCCGGTGCTGCAACAAGCGCAAAGCGATTACCCGCACGTGACCTTCCTGTTCGTCAACCAGGGCGAAACCCCGGAAAACGTCAGCACCTTCCTCGCCACCACCGGCCTGAGCCTGACCCACGTGCTGTTCGACGGCACCGGCCTGCTGGCCCAGCGCGTCGGTTCCATGGCCCTGCCCACCACCCTGTTCTACGACGCCGACGGGCGGCTGGTTGGCAGCCACTTGGGCGAGCTGTCCCGGGCCAGCCTGCGCCACGCCCTGGAGCCTTTCGACCGGGCCACCGCGCCCGCCCCTGCCGCACAAGGAAACTGACATGCGACTGACTGCACTGCTGCCCCTGTCCCTGGCCCTGCTGGCCGCCCCCGCCTTGCAGGCCGAAGAGCTGCCCAAGGCCGTTCAGCAACTGCAAGCCAAGGGCGCCGTGATCAAAGGCAGCTTCGACGCGCCCAACGGCCTGCGCGGCTATGCCGCCGAATACCAGAACAATGCCCTGGCCCTGTACCTGACCCCCGATGGCAAGCATGTGCTGGTCGGCAGCCTGTTCGACGAACAAGGCAAGGACCTGAGCGCCGAACCGCTGGAAAAGCTGGTGTATGCACCGATGAGCAAGGAAATCTGGGCGAAGATGGAGAAAACCGCGTGGATTGCCGATGGCAAGGCCGATGCGCCACGCAAGGTTTACCTGTTCAGCGATCCGAACTGCCCGTACTGCAATATGTTCTGGGAACAGGCGCGGCCATGGGTGGAGTCGGGCAAGGTGCAGTTGCGCCATATCATGGTCGGCATCATCCGCGAGGACAGCCCGGGCAAGTCGGCGGCGCTGCTGGCGGCGAAAGACCCGGCCAAGGCATTGCAAGCGCATGAAAAAGCCGGCAAGGCCAGCACGTTGAAGGCACTGGAGCAGGTGCCGGAGGCCGTGCAGCAGAAGCTGGCGGCGAACATGGCACTGATGGAAGAGATGGGGTTGCAGGCAACCCCGGCGATTTTCTATCAGGATGAACAGGGCAACTTGCAGAGCCAGCAAGGGGCACCGCGGCCGGAGATGCTGGGCAAGATACTCGGTAAGCGCTGAGATACTGGTTGCCTGTGCCGGCCTCTTCGCGGGTGAACCCGCTCCCACAGGTATTGCACCAGCCTTGAGAGCGATGCGATACCTGTGTGAGCGGGTTCACCCGCGAAGAGGCCAGTGCAGGTTTTTACAGCCCTTCCAGCTCGGCCATCAAATTACTGAGCCGGTCGACCTTGTCGTCATCCAGCGCACTGCCCTGGAGCCCCTGCACATACTTGGCCAATTCCTCCACCGTGCTGCACTCGAACATCGCCCGCAGCGGCACGTTCAGTTGCAGCTGTTTTTGCACCCGCGAGGCGATCTGCGTAGCCAGCAGCGAATGCCCGCCCAACTCGAAGAAGTTGTCGTGCACCCCCACCCGCTCGGCCTTGAGCACATCGGCCCAAATACCGGCCAACACTTCCTCCAGCTCGCTACGCGGCGCCTGATAGGCCTGGCTGTGCTGGCCACCGATGTCGATGGCCGGCAGCGCCTTGCGGTCGAGCTTGCCGTTGGCGTTGTGCGGCAGGCTGTCGAACCAGCCCCAGTGCAGCGGCACCATGTACTCCGGCAACTCGGCACGCAGGCGCTGCTTGATCTGCTCAAGCAATGCGGCATCGGCGACGATACCCTGGTGTGCCACCAGGTAACCGACCAGATGCTTGCCATTGACGCCTTCCTGCACGCCCACCGCAGCGTCGCGGATTTCTGCCTGTTCGTGCAGGCGCGCTTCGATTTCGCCCAGCTCGATGCGGTAACCGCGAATCTTCACCTGGTGGTCGATGCGCCCGACGTACTCCAGCACACCGTCCGGGCGCTGCCGCGCCAGATCGCCGGTGCGGTACAGGCGCTCGCCCGGCGCTCCGTACGGATGAGGAATGAACGCCAAGGCCGTGCGCACCGGGTCGCCGACATAGCCACGGCCCACGCCAGTCCCTGCAACACACAGCTCGCCCACCGCACCCAGCGGCACCAGCGCCTGGTCTTCGCCCAACAGGTACAAGCGATTGTTGTCGGTCGGCGTGCCGATCGGCAGGTAGCTGCCTTGGGTCGACGCAACATCGACACGGAAGAATGCCACGTCATCCGAGCATTCTGCCGGGCCATAAGCGTTGACCAGGCCGATGTGCGGGTAGCGTTGCAGCCACTGCGCCGCCAGCTCCGGTGGCATGGCCTCGCCGGTCGGCAGCATCCAGCGCAGGCCGTCGAGGGCCTGGTGGTCGTTGGCCAGCATGCCTTGAATCAGCGATGGCACGCTTTCCAGCACGGTGATGCCGGTCGTCTGCACATGTGCCAGCAGGCCCTGCGGGTCATGGGCGATGGCGTTCGGCACAATCTCCACCTTGGCCCCGAACAACGGTGCGGCGAGGAACTGCCACACCGAAATGTCGAAGCTTTGCGAGGCAGTCTGGGCGATCACGTCCTGCTCGCTCAGCGCCAGGTACGGCACCTTGCTCAGCTGGTTGTTGAGCATGCCGCGCTGCGCCACCATCACCCCTTTTGGCAAGCCGGTGGAGCCTGAGGTGTAGATCACATAGGCCAGGTTGTCCGGGCCACTGTGAATGCCTGGGTTATGGCTGGCAACCTGACTCGCCTGGATGTCTTCCCACACCAGCAACTGTGGCCGTACCGCAGCCTCCAGCTCGCCCAGCAACTGCCGGCCTTGCTCGGCACAGGCCGCGCTGCACACCAGCACCGGGGTGCGGCTGAGCTGGATGATGCTTTGCAGGCGCGCCGCCGGCAGGCCCGGATCCAGTGGCAGGTAGCCCGCGCCAGCTTTGAAGCTGCCGACGATCATGCCCAGCAACGGCAGCCCGCGCTCGGCCAGCAGTGCCACCGGTTGGTCCACGTTCACACCCGCTGCGACCAGGGCGTGGCCCAGGCGGTTGGCCGACAGGTTCAGCCCGGCGTAGTCGTACGCCGCTTCCAGGCAGCGGGCCACGGTACGTTCCGGGTGCGCGGCCACCTGCGCTTCGAAAAGCGCAATGTAACTGTGCTCCAGCGGGTAGTCGCGATCGGTGCGGTTGCAGTCTTCCAGCAGGAAGCGCTGTTCTTCTGCACCCAGCAGCGGCAGTTCGCTTACCTCACCCTCGAAGCCTTGCACCAGCGCCAGCAGCAGGCGCTTGAACTCGGCAAGCAAGCGCTCGACGGTCGGGAAGTCGAAGTAGCGCTGGTCGAACGACAGGTGCAGGCCAAGGTCGTCGCCCGGGTAGCACACCGCCGTCAGCGGGAAGTTGGTGTGGGTACGGCCCGAATCGGAACTGGCATTCAGGTGCTGGGCATGATCGAGCACGGCGGTTTCCACCGGGGCGTTCTCGAACACGAACAGGCTGTCGAACAGCGGCTGGCCTTTGGGCAATTCGCTGCACTCCTGAATCGCCACCAGCGGCAGGTATTCGTACTCGCGCAGCTCCATGTTGCTTTGCAGCAGGCCTTGCAGCCACTGGCGCACACTGCGGCGCTCACCGGCTCCCGGCAACTGCACGCGCAAGGCAACGCTGTTGATGAAAAGGCCGACGGTGCGCTGCATCTGCGGCATGCTGACCGGGCGCCCGGCCACGGTCACGCCAAAGGCCACATCGCGGTCGCCGCTGTAACGCGCCAGCACCAAGGCCCAGGCCGCCTGGGCGAAGGTGTTGACGGTGAGCTGGTGGGCCTGGGCCAGTTCGCGCAGGCGCACGCCATCACTGACTTCAAGGCGGGTGTAGCAATCACCCACCACCATGCCACTGCCGGCGTGCTCATGGCGCAGCGGGCGGTCACTCGGGATGGCAGTGGCGCGCTCGAAACCGGCGAGGTTGGCCTGCCACCAGGCGCGTGCATCGTCCAGGCCCTGGCGTTGCAGCCAGCCGATGTAGTCGCGGTAGCGCGGCGGCACCGGCAGTTGGGCCTGACGGCCTTCGCCAAGGGCCTGGTACACCTCGAAGAAGTCGTTCATCAACAGCGAGCGGCACCAGGCATCGATCAGGATGTGGTGGTTGCTCATCATGAACCAGTAGCGCTCGTCGGCCACGCGCACCAGGCGCAGGTGGAACGGCGCCTCGCTGAGCAGGGCGAACCCGGCCTCACGCTCCTGCTTGTGCAGGGCTTGCAGGCGCTGTTCCTGGGCATCGTCCGCGAGGCCGCGCCAGTCTTGGTAATCCACCGCCAGGTTGCCCGGCTTGTGAATGATCTGCAGCATCGCCTCGCCGCTGTTCCAGCTGAACGATGCGCGCAACGCTTCGTGGCGCGCCACCACGGCCTGCCAGGCCTGGGCGAAACGCTCGGGGTCCAGGGCGCTGTTGATGCGGTAGCGGTCCTGCATGTAGTACAGGCCCGTGCCCGGCTCCAGCAGGGTGTGCAGCAGCATGCCTTCCTGCATCGGCGTCAGCGGGTAGACGTCTTCGATCTGTGCAGCTGGCACGGGTAGCGCGTCGATCTGCTCCTGGCTAAGGTGTGCCAGCGGGAAGTCCGACGGGGTGAAGCTGCCGTTGCCATCGGCGAGGCAGTGCCCGATCAGCGCCAGCAGCTCTTGGCGATAGGCCTCGGCGAGGTTGGCGATGGTCGGCTCGTCGTAGCGCTCGGCGCTGTAGGTCCAGCGCAGTTGTAAGGCACCGCCATACACCTGGCCATCGACGCTCAGCCAGTTAGGCAGCGGAGCATCGAGGTCATGCGCCAAGCCGGACGGGGCTTCCAGCGGCTGGAACAGCGCCGCGCTGTCAAACTGCTGGTCGAACTGGCCCAGGTAGTTGAAGGTGATGCGCGCCTGCGGCAAGGCCGCCATCTGCTCGCGCCCCTGCGGGTCGGCCAGGTAGCGCAGCACGCCATAGCCCAGGCCTTTGTGCGGCACCTGGCGCAGTTGTTCCTTGATGCGCTTGATCGAGCCGGCCCGCGCTGCGTCGTCCTCGCCTGGCTGTGGGCGCAGGCTGAGCGGATACGCGTTGGTAAACCAGCCGACGCTGCGGGTCAGGTCCATGTCCTCGAACAGCCCGTCACGGCCATGGCCTTCAAGCTGCACCAGCACTTCCTCATCGCCGCTCCAGCGGCACAAGGCTCGCGCCAGCGCCGTCAGCAGCAGGTCGTTGACCTGGGTGTGGTAGGCCGCCGGGGCCTGTTGCAGCAGTTGCCGGGTCTGTTCCACATCCAGCCCGATAGCCAGGGTGTGGGCGTGGCGGTGCAGGTTGCCACCTTGCGGGTGATCGCACGGCAACTCGCGGCGCACGCCGCCCAGCTGGCGTTGCCACCAATCCAATTCGTCGCGCAACGAGTCGCTGCCGGCGTAGCTGGCCAGGCGCGCGGCCCAGTCGCCCATGGTGTGGGTCTTGGCCGGCAGAGGTTGGCCACGGTAAAGCGCCTGCAGGTCTTCCAGCAGTACCCGCCAGGACACGCCATCGACCACCAGGTGATGAATCGCCAGCAACAGGCGCTGACTGCCCTGCCCGTCACGCACCAGCAAGGCACGCAGCAGCGGGCCCTGTTGCAGGTCGAGGCTCCGCTGCAGGTCGGTGTACAGCGCCTGACAATCGGCAAAATCGACCACAGTGGCGGTCCACAGCAATTGCCTGGCGTCAGGCTGAGCGTATTCGGCCTGCCAGCGGCCACGGGCCTCGTCGAAGCGCAGGCGCAGGCTGTCGTGGTGCCGCACCAGCGCAGCCAACGCCTGTCCAAGCGCGGCTTCATCCAATGGTTGGCGCGCTTCCAGCAGCACCGCCTGGTTCCAGTGCTGCGGCTGTGGCACTTCGCTGTCGAAGAACCAGTGCTGGATCGGCGTCAGGCCGGTCTGGCCCTGGCGCAAGCCCTGCTCGATGCTGCTCGCGGCTTCGCTGTGCTGGACGACAGCCGCCAGGGTCTGGATGGTCTGGTGCTGGAACAGGTCGCGCGGTGTGAATTGCAAGCCGGCCTGACGGGCCCGGCTGACCACCTGAATCGACAGGATCGAGTCGCCGCCCAGTTCGAAGAAGTTGTCTTGCACACCAACCTGGGCCACGTTGAGCACATCGCGCCAGATCTGCGCCAGTTGCGCCTCCACTTCGTTGCCGGGGGCCTGGTATTGCTGGCGGGCCTGCTCCAGATCGGGCAGCGGCAAGGCACGGCGGTCGAGCTTGCCGTTACCCATCAGCGGCAGGCTTTCGAGCAGCACCAGGTGCGCAGGCACCATGTAGTCCGGCAGGTGCTGGCGGGCATCGGCTTTCACCGCATCGCGCAACAAGTGTCGCGCCTCGCTACCGGCAGCGGCCTGCTTGCACACCAGGTAACCCACCAGTTGCTTGCCACCGGGCAAGTCGAGGGCCAGCACCACAGCCTCATCGACATCGGCATGTGCTTGCAGGCGGCTTTCGATTTCGCCCAGCTCGATGCGGAAGCCGCGAATCTTCACCTGCTGGTCGGCACGGCCGACGTATTCCACCAGGCCATCCGTGCCCAGGCGTACCAGGTCGCCAGTGCGGTACAGGCGCCCACCTTCAGTGCTGAACGGGTCGGCGACGAAGCGCTCGGCGCTGAGGCCCGGGCGGTCGTGGTAGCCCTGGGCCAGGCCGGCACCGCCGACATACAGTTCGCCAATGCCGCCCTGTGGCAGCAAGGCCAGGTCTTCGTCGAGGATGTAGGCCGTACGGCTACCGATGACGCGGCCGATCGGCACGCTGCCCAGCGCTGCCGGCAGCGTTTCTGGCGCCAGGCAGGCCAGCGGCATGACCACGGTTTCGGTTGGGCCGTAGGCGTTGAAGAACTGCTGCGGCGCAAAGGCCTGGCGAATACGCTGCAGGTGCTCGCCAGTCAGCGCTTCGCCACCAGTAATCACCAGGCGCACCGGCAGTTGTTCGCCGTGCCCGCCCAGGTACTGGGCCAACTGGCTGCCATAGCTGGGGGTAAAGCCCAAAATGCTTACCTGCTGATCACGTACCAGTTGGCAGATCTCTTCGGCCCCCCACTGCCCCTGGGCACGCAGCACCACGCGGGCACCGCACAGCAGCGGCACCCACAGGCGCTCGCTGGCCGCGTCGAAGTTGATCGAATAGAAATGCAGCTCGCAGTCATCGCTGCGCATGCCGAATGCGGCAATCACCGCCTGGCAATGCATGGCGAATTCGCCGTGGCTGACCACCACGCCCTTGGGCTTGCCAGTGGAGCCTGAGGTATAGATCAGATAGGCCTGGTGCTGCGGCAGGCTGAGGTTGTCCAGCGGTGCATCGCTGTACGCCGACAGGCTGGCGGCATCGTCTTCCAGGCTCCAGCGGACCACGCCTTCAGGCAGCTCGCCCAGTGTATTCAGCAGCTCGCGCTGGCTGATCAGCAAGCCAATGCGGCTGTCTTCGATCATGTAGCGCAGGCGGTCGAGCGGGTACTCAGGGTCCAGCGGCACATAGGCGCCGCCCGCCTTGAGGATGGCCAGCAGGCCGACGACCATTTCCAGCGAGCGCTCCAGCGCCAGGCCCACGCGTACCTGCGGGCCGACACCGCGCTCACGCAGGGCGCGGGCCAGGCGGTTGGCCTGCTGGTCGAGCTCGACGTAGGTCATGTGCTGGCCGGCGAAGGTCAGCGCACCCGCCTGTGGCGTGCGTGCCGCCTGGGCGGCGAACAGGCCATGCAGCGTGTGGTCAAGGTCGAAGTCCTGCTCACCCTGCAACTGCCCCACCAACACCTGCTGCTCGGCGCTGCTCAGCATCGGCAGCTCGCACAGGCGCTGTTGCGGGTTGTCCAGCAAGCCCACCAGCAGTTGTTGCCAGTGCTCGGCCATCCGCGCGATGCGTGGCTCGTCGAACAGGTCGCGGCTGTAGGTCAGGCAGCAGCCCAGGCGGCCGTCGAGGTCGGTCACCTCCAGGTACAGGTCGAACTTGGTGGCGCTGGCATCGTTGACCAGGTAGTCCACCTGCATGCCGGCCAGCGTGCGGCTTTGCTGGAAGGCCCAGCGCTGCACGTTGCACATCACCTGGAACAACGGGTTGTAGGCGCTGCTGCGTGGCGGCTGCAGGGCCTCCACCAGCTGGTCGAACGGCAGGTCCTGGTGCGACTGGCCTTCAATGGCAGCTTGGCGCACCTGCTCCAGCAGCGCGCTGGCGGTCATCTGACCGTCCAGTTCGCAGCGCAACACCTGGGTGTTGAGGAAGGCGCCGATCAGGCCTTCGCTTTCCGGGCGGATGCGGTTGGCGACCGGCGCGCCGATGCGCAGGTCACGCTGGCCACTGTAGCGGTGCAGCAAGGCGGCCAGGGTGGCGGTCATTGTCATGAACAGGGTCAGGCCGCGCTGGCTGTTGAAGGCATGCACGCGAGCGACCAGTGCCGGGTCGAGCTCGAAGCGGTACAGCTCGCCACGGTGGCTCTGCACGGCCGGGCGCGGGCGGTCGGCGGGCAATGCCAGCACCGGGTGTTCGTCGCCCAGGCGGGCCTTCCAGTAATCCAGCTGGCGGGCACCCTCGCCGCTTTCCAGCCACTGCCGTTGCCACACGCTGTAGTCCAGGTACTGCACCGGCAGCGGCGCCAGCGGCGATTCGCGGTCATCGACAAAGGCCTCGTACAGTTCGCCCAGTTCGCGGGCGAAAATGTCCATGGCCCAGCCTTCGGTGACGATGTGGTGCAGGGTCAGCACGAAGAAGTGCTCACGCTCCTCAGCCTTGACCAGGCAGGCGCGCAGCAGCGGGCCGCGCTCCAGGTCAAACGGCTGGTGCGCCTGTTCGTCGGCCAGTTGCTGCAGGCGTTGCTGGCGGGCATCGGCGGGCAAGGCACTGAAGTCTTGCCAGTCCAGCTGCAGGCCGCTGTCTTCGGCCACGCACTGGTACGGCACACCGTCGATGCTGGGGAAGGTGGTGCGCAGGGTTTCATGGCGCACGATCAGCGCCTGCAATGCACGCTCGAAGGCGTCTACATGCAGGGTACCGCGCAGGCGCGCCATGCCGCCGACGTTGTAGGCCGGGCTGTCCGGCTCCATTTGCCAGAGGAACCACATGCGCTGCTGCGAATACGACAACGGCACGGCCTGACGGCGGTCGACACGGGCGATTTCGCCTTGCAGGTTGCGCTCGCCGGCGGCGCGGATGCGTGCGATCTCGGCACAGAACGCGCCCAGCTCGCTGGCTTCGAACAAGGCTTTGAGTGGCAGCTCGACGTCACAAGCCTGGCGGCTGCGCGAGACGATCTGAGTGGCCAGCAGCGAGTGCCCGCCCAGGGCGAAGAAGTCGTCCTGCAGGCCGACACGCGGCAGGTTCAGCACCTCACGCCAAATGGCAGCAACCTGCTGTTGCAGTTCGGTTTTTGGCTCGACGTGTTCGCATTGCTGCCACACCGGGGCCGGCAGCGCCTTGCGGTCGACTTTGCCGCTGGGGCCCAGTGGCATCTGCGCCAGCGGGATGAGTTGCGTCGGCACCATGTAGGCGGGCAGTTGTTCAGCCAGCACCGCCAGCAACGCGGCGGGTTGGGCACTGCCGCTGTAATAGCCGACCAGTTGCGCGCCGACAGCATCCTTGTGAATCAGTACCACTGCCTGATCGACACCGGCCTGGGCCAACAGGCAGGCCTGTACTTCCTCAGGCTCGACACGGAAGCCGCGCACCTTCACCTGCTGGTCGAGGCGACCGAGGTACTCCAGGGCCTCAAGCTGAACCTGCCAGCGGGCGCGGTCGCCGCTGCGGTACAGGCGTTCGCCATTGCCGTCGGCCTGGGGCACGAAGCGTTCGGCAGTAAGGCCTGGGCGGCCCAGATAGCCACGGGCCAGGCCTGCGCCACCGAGGTACAGCTCGCCCGGTACGCCGGGAGCCGTCAGTTCCAGCTCATCGTCCAGCACGCGGCATAGCACATTGCCCAACGGGCGGCCGATGGGTGAGCGCTCGCCATCCGCCACCTGGCAGTGCCAGTGGGTGACGTTGATGGCGGTTTCGGTCGGGCCGTAGCGGTTGTGCAGTTGCACCTGCGGCAGTACTTGCAGCACGCGGTCACGCAAGGCGGCAGACAGTGCTTCGCCGCCCGAGAACACGCGGCGCAGGCTGTTGCAGGCGGCCACCTGCGGCTCCTGGACGAACACTTGCAACAGCGGCGGCACGAAGTGCAGCGTGGTCACACCATGGGCCTGTACCAGCGCAGCGATGCGCTGCGGGTCGCGGTGCTCGCCAGGGCCGGCCAGTACCAACTTGCAACCGGTGACCAGCGGCCAGAAGCATTCCCATACCGATACGTCGAAGCTGATTGGCGCCTTCTGCATCAATACGTCGCTGTCGTTCAGCGCATAGGAGGCCTGCATCCACTGCAAGCGTTCGGCCAGTGCCGCATGGGTGTTGCCCACGCCTTTGGGCTGACCGGTGGAGCCGGAGGTGTAGATCACGTAGGCCAGGTTGTCGCCGTGCAGGTGCAGGCCAGGCGCGTGGCTGGGCCAGCTTTCCAGGTGCAACTGGTCGAGGGCGATGGCGCTGACGCCGTCGACCTGTGGCAGCTTGCCCAGCAGGCTGCTGTGGCTCAGCAGCAGGCCGGCGTTGCAGTCGGCGAGCATGTAGGCCAGGCGCTCGGCCGGGTAGTCGACGTCCAGTGGCACGTAGGCGCCCCCGGCCTTGAGGATGGCCAGCAGGCCAACCAGCAACTGCGGCGAACGCTCGATGGCAATGGCTACGCAGGTGTCGGGGCCGACCCCTTTGTCACGCAGGTAATGGGCCAGGCGGTTGGCCTGCTGGTGCAGCTCGGCGTAGTCGAGGCTGCCGCCGTCCCAGGCCAGCGCTACGCGCTGCGGGGCCAGGCGGGCCTGTTCGTTAAGCTGCTCGACCAGCAGCCGTTGCGGCGCGGCGGCCGGCGCCTGGCCCCAGCCCAGCAGTTGCGTTCGGCCAGCCTCGTCCAGCAATTGCACCTCACCCAAGGCCCGCTGTGGCGCGGCACTCACTTGTTCCAGCAGCGCCAGCAAGTGATGGGCCAGGCGTTTGACGGTGCTGGCGTCGAACAACTCGGCGGCATAGTCAAAGGCCAGGCTCAGGCGGCCCTGGTGGTCTTCTTCACTGTGCAACTGCAAGTCGAACTTGGCTTCGCGGCTGTGCCACGGCAGCTCCTCGGCCAGCAGGCCCGGCAGGCGGCGCAAGGCCGACAGGTCGCGCTGCTGGTGGTTGAACATAACCTGGAACAGGCCCTGCTCGCGTGCTTCGGGCAGGGCTTCGACCAGTTGTTCGAACGGCAGGTCCTGGTTGGCCTGGGCGTCCAGGGTGGCTTGGCGCACCTGGGCCAGCAGCTGCGTGAACGGCAGGCGGCCATCGAGCCGTGCGCGCAGCACCTGGGTGTTGATGAAGAAGCCGACCATGCCTTGGGTTTCCAGGCGCGGGCGGTTGGCATTGGGCACACCGACGCGGATGTCAGCCTGGCCGCTGTAGCGGTGCAGCAGCGCCTGCCAGCCGGCCAGCAGGACCATGAACAGGCTGGCCTGCTGTTCGCGGGCCAGGCCCTTGAGTGCTTCGACGAGCTTGGCCGGCACTTTGAGGTTGAAGCGTGCGGCGCTGTGCTCGCGCTGGCTGGCACGGGGGTGGTCGGTGCACAGGTCAAGCGCCGGCAGGTCATCGCCCAACTGTGCCTTCCAGTGCTGCAATTGGCGTTCGGCTTCACCGTCGGCCAGCCATTGTCGCTGCCAGGTGCCATAGTCGGCGTAACCCAGGGTCAGCGGCGCCAGGTTGGGCTCCAGGCCTTGGCAGCGCGCGGCGTACAGCTTGGCGAATTCATCCAGCAGGATATTCAACGACCAGCCGTCGGCGACGATATGGTGCAGGGTCACCCACAGTTGATGATCTTCGTCGCCCAGGCGGGCCAGGGTCACGCGCAGCAAGGGGCCTTGGGTCAGGTCGAACGGCTGGCGGGCCTCGGCTTCACGCTGGGCATTGACCTGCTCGGGCGCCTGGCCCTCAAGGTCAAGGCGGAACAGGCTGAACGGCTGCTGTGGCTGCACGCGCTGTAGCGCCTGGCCGTTCTCTTCACTGAACACGGTACGCAGCGATTCGTGGCGCGACACCAGCGCCTGGAAGGCAGCCTCAAGGGCACTTTCATCCAGTTCGCCATGCAGGTACAGGCCGGCCGGAATGTTGTAGGCCGCTGATTGCGGTTGCAGCTGCCACAGCAGCCACAGGCGGTTTTGCGCCAGCGACTGGGGCAGCGCCTGGGCCCGTTCGAGGGTGGCGATGGCCGCGCCCCCAGCACCGCCTTCGGCAATGATGGCGGCCACGGCCTTGCTGTAGTCGGCCAGTACCGGCGCTTCGAACAGGGTGCGCAGGCTGAGGTTGATGCCCAGCTCATCGGCCAGGCGCGCAGTGGCCTGGGTGGCGGCGATGGAGTTGCCGCCCAGCAGCAGGAAGTGGTCGTCTGCCGCCACTGCGGCAACCTTGAGCACGTCACGCCAAACGGCTGCGATGCGTGCCTGAATTCCATCGCCATCAATTTCAGTAGCGACGGCCTCGCTCACCTCAGGGAAGCGGGCGTAGCAATCCAGGCTGCCATCGTCCATGCGCAGGCGACAGGCCGAACGCTGCAGCTTGCCGCTGGAGGTTTTGGGTAGCGCGCCGGGGTTGAGCAGCAGGACTACTGCCGGGGCCTGGCGGCACGCATCGGCGATCACCTGGCGCAGGGTCTTGATCAGGTCCTGGGGCGTGTTTGCCTTTTGCACGTTGCGGCTGATCTCCACCGCCACGCCGATGCCCTCCTCGCCCTGGTGCTCGACGGCAAACACCGCCACCCGGCCCTTGCGCAGCACCTCCACCTCGCGTTCGAGGGTTTTTTCCAGGTCCTGCGGATACAGGTTCTGCCCACGCACGATCAGCATGTCTTTCAATCGCCCGGTGACGAACACTTCACCGTTGCGCATGAAACCCAGGTCGCCGGTACGCAACCAGGTCTGGCCGTCCATTTCGACAAAGGTACGGGCACTGGCCTCAGGGTTGCGCCAGTACCCCAAGGCGATGCTCGGGCCACCGGTCCAGATTTCACCAACCTGGTTATCGCCCAGCACATGCCGTTGCTGCGGCTCGACAATGCGTACTGCGTGCCCGGGTTGCGGGTAGCCGCAACTCATCAGCACACTGCCCTTGCCGGGCTCGGCGCGGTTGGCGGCGAAGGCTTCGGCGTCCAGTTCCAGCGCCGCGATCCCCTGGCCACGGCGGCTGCCACTGACGAACAGGGTGGCTTCGGCCAGGCCGTAGCTGGCGAAAAAGCTTTGCCGGTCAAAACCACAGGCCTGGAACTTGTCGGCGAAGGTGACCAGGCTGTCCTGACGGATCGGCTCGGAGCCGGAATAGGCCACGCGCCAGCGGCTAAGGTCGAGCCCGGCCAGCGAGGCCTCGCTGACCCGCTCGCTGCACAGCCGGTAGGCAAAGTCAGGGCCACCGCTGATGGTGCCGCCGTACTCGCTGATGGCCTGCAACCAGCGCAATGGCCGGGTAAGGAAGTAACCCGGCGACATCAGCACGCACGGCACGCCACTGAAAATGGGCTGCAACAGGCCGCCGATCAGGCCCATGTCGTGGTACAGCGGCAGCCAACTGACGATCACATCGTCGGGGTTGAGGTCGATACCGAAGCCTTGGCGAATCAGCTGCTCGTTGGCCACCAGGTTGCCGTGGCTGACCTGCACGCCCTTGGGCAGCGCAGTGGAGCCTGACGTGTACTGCAGGAAGGCGATGTCATCGCCCTTGAGTGCAGGTTCACGCCAGTTTGCGGCCAGCATCGGGTCCAGGCCGTCTACGGCCAGCAACTCGGGCGCATCGTCTGCTGCAAGTGCCTCCAGGCCTTGCAGGCTGCCATGCAGCGCAGCCACGGTCAGCAGCAGGCGCGGCTCGGCATCGGCAATGATCGACAGCAAGCGTTCCTGGTGGTGCTGGCGGGCAGATTCCGGCGGATAGGCCGGCACTGCGATCACCCCCGCATACAGGCAGCCAAAGAACGCCGCCACATAGTCCGGCCCGCTGGGGAACAGCAACACGGCGCGGTCGCCAAAGCTGGCGCGCGCCTGCAAGGCGGCGGCGATGGTGCGTGCACGCTGGTCGAGGTCCCGGTAGCTGAGCACGGCCTGCTCGCCGGGGGCGTCGGCGAGAAAGCGCAGGGCAATCTTGTCCGGGGTCTGCGCGGCGCGTTGCGCCAGGGCCTGGACCAGCGAGTGCGGGAGTTCGAAGGCGTCCGTCATGGGGTGTTCCTGCCAGTGTCAGTTGGGGCGTGCCGGCTACACCGCAAACGTGGGCGGGCAGCGCTGGGCGGCCGGGGATGTACACAGGGGAACGGATGGGCGGAAGGAGAAATTAGCGGGATTGTAAGGGTGGCGAAATAGGGGGCATCAGGATCGCGTTGGGGCTGGAAGTGCCTGCCGTGAGAGCGTGTAAGGGCGACAAGGTGCATGCCGTGAGGGCGTGTAAGGGCGACAAGGTGTTTGCCGTGAGAGCGTGTAAGGGCGACAAGGTGCCTGCCGTGAGAGCGTGCAAGGGCGACAAGGTGCCTGCCGTGAGAGCGTGCAAGGGCGACAAGGTGCCTGCCGTGAGAGACACGTCGCCTGAGAGATCGAGCGCCGCCCGCGCGGCGCTTCGCGGGCAAGCCCGCTCCTACGTTTGTTTCGGGCCAGTATCGCCTGTGCCAGGCGCGCGCGACCGCCTTGTTTGTACGACGCAATATCGAGGTGTGCGCCAAGGCGTTCGCGCGCAAATCCCCCAGGAATAATTGGCCCGAAACAAACGTAGGAGCGGGCTTGCCCGCGAAGCGCCGCGCGGGCGGCGCTCGATCTCTCAGGCGACGTGTGTCTCACGGCAAACACCTTGTCGCCCTTACACGCTCTCACGGCAAACACCTTGTCGCCCTTACACGCCCTCACGGCAGACACCTTGTCGCCCTTACACGCTCTCACGGCAGGCACCCTCCAGCCTCCCACCCAAACCCTTAGAACCGAAAGATACAGACACTAATTACGTTTCGCATTTGACAATCATTATCATTCTGAATAGTTTGTCGCACGTCGTAGGAAGCTTCCCAGCCTGGGGTGCCTCCCTTCCCCTCTGTGACAAGGTGATTTCCATGGCGGAACAACTATCCACAAGTAAGTGCGATTCACCATTACTGCAGGCCTTTGTCGACAACCGAAGCATCCTGGTCAAGATCGCTGCCCGCATTACCGGCTGCCGCTCGCGCGCCGAAGATGTGGTGCAGGACGCCTTCTTCAGGCTCAGCGCCGCCCCGCAGATTACCTCGTCCTTCAAGGCGCAGCTCAGCTACCTGTTCCAGATCGTGCGCAACCTGGCGATCGACCATTACCGCAAGCAGGCGATGGAGCTGAAGTACTCCGGCAGCGAGGAGGAAGGCCTGAATGTGGTCATCCAGAATGCCTCGCCCGAGGCCACCCACATCAACCTGGCGGCGCTGGACGACATCGCCAAGGCGCTGAACGAACTGCCGCAGCGCACCCGCTATGCCTTCGAGATGTACCGCCTGCATGGCGTGCCACAGAAAGACATTGCCAAGGAGCTGGGCGTGTCGCCGACTTTGGTCAACTTCATGATCCGCGATGCACTGGTGCATTGCCGCAAAACGGCCAACCGGCAGGTGTGAGTCTTCAGGTTCGCGCCCATTGGGGCTGCTACGCAGCCCATCGCCGGCAAGCCAGCTCCCACCTCGACCGCATCAACCTCAAGCAATGCGCTACCCCTGTGGGAGCTGGTTTGCCGGCGACGGGCCGCAACGCGGCCCCATGGATTCAAGCCAGTTTGCAGCGATCGAAAAACCGCTCCCTCCCCAGAATCATCAGCGCCGCCCGTTTATGCGGGAAGTCGAACTCCTTGTCACAGTGGAAGCACTGATCGTGCATATAGCCGATCATCTTGCCGTTGTCGGCGCGCGGCTCAGCCACCACCCGCTGGGTGCGTGGGTCATCCAGGAACAGGTAATGCACCAGCGCCGATAGCCAGCTGGCCACCTTGTGCGGACCACGATGGCACTCCTCCCCGACCAGCATGTGGATGCCGCGGTCGTAGTCATCGGCCGGGTAGAACGGCGCAATACGGTCTTCCTTGGCCCAGTACGCCTCGAAGTAGGCAAACGGCTGGTCATCGAAACAGCCGATCAGCGTCAGGGTATGCGGGTCGGCCTCAAGCTTGTCCAGGTACTCGCGATGCTGCGTCAGCGTGCCGCCTTCCTGCCAGAACGCTTCTACCCGCGGATTGTTCTGCCAGCGGTTGAAACGCTCCAGATCTTGCTCAACTTCCAGGGTGCGCAACGACACCCAACTGCCCAACCGCGCATCGAAGCGCCGGTACACCTCGCCACGGGGTTTGGGTGCACGGCGCGGGTGACGTTTGCCATTGCTGATCTGCATCTGCTGCGGGTACACCGCCGCGACCGCATCGCCCAACCACGGCTGCGGCAATTGCCAGAACAGCGCCCGCTCGCACAGGTACTGGCCAGGCTGTTCAGTCACCAACAAAAGACCGCTGGCCAATGCCTGAGGCAACACCTGCGGCAAGTGCCAGGCCAGGCGCTGGCAGGCGGTATCGCGCGACAGCAGCCAATAGCAGGCAGCCCACAGAGCCTGATACGGCCGCTCGGGACACAGGCGCTCAAGGTGCACGTGCAAGGTGGCACCCGCCTCCAGGCGCGCCTGGATCAGCGGGCGGCCTTCAAGGGTCAGGCTCAGCCAGCTGTCACCCTCCTCGGCACTGAGACTGCGCCAGCGTGGGGGTGACTGTGGCTGCGAAGCGGCATCGAAAGGCATTGGCTTGACTCGCGAAAATGAAGAAAAGGCTCACTGCCTAAAACGATGCCGCCGGGTGGTAATTTAGTCCTTGGGTACGCTGACGGTGATGCGATAAGGCGCAAAGATGCGCGCCAGTTCACCGCTGTCGCGCAAGCCGCGCAGCAGGCCGGCAAACGATTGCTCGCCAATGGGAGCACCAGGGCGCAACAAAGCGTAATGGTGGTAGACCTGATCAATACGCTGCGAAGGCACCAGCTCCGCCCGGCTGGCCGGGTTGCGCGCCAGGAAGTCGCTGAGGTAGGAGCGCGTCACCAGGGCGATATCGGCACGACCGGCCTGCACCATCAACAGGTTGCTGTCATGGGAATACGTCAAGGTGGCGTTGTAGGTGCTGCGCAGGTAGCCAGGGTCGGCGTTGAAGCGGGCGAAGGCATAGTGATAGCCATTGAACAATGCCAGGCGCTTGCCACGCAGGTCGTCAAAATAGTGCGGGTCGCTGCCACTGCCCTTGCGGGCGACAAACACTTCCGCATCCTCCAGGCCCATGTCCACGGCCTGGTGGGGGATCTGCTCCCAGCCCCATTGCGGGTTTTCGAAAATGGCCATGTCGGTGCGGCCTTGCTGGAAGTCACCAAACCGCCGCTGGATAGACGTGGGCACCAGCACGAAGTGGTAGCCCTGCTGCAAGCGGTTGAGCGCATCGACCAATTGCGGCAACAGGCCGGTGTCCGCCCCCTGCTCAGGACGCACCGTATAGGGCGGGAAATGCGCCGCACCAATCTTCACTTCGACGGCGTCAGCGGCCCATGCCGGTGCAGCCAACCAGAACACGGCCAGCAGCTTCAGGGTGGACAGGGCCTTGAGGCCGGGCGCTGGAGTCAAAACGGACACTCATCACGGTTCATGCCTGGGTCCGCTTAAGCTAGGCGTTTTCCGGGGGCGGCACAACTGCTGGTGCCTGCTCTTTGTGCCAAAGCGGGCGGCAAAATGCCATAGGGTGCCGGATGCCCCGACTTTGGCTACGCTCTAGCAGGATCTGCAAGGGAGCCTGGTATGGGCCATTGGTTGGTGATCGACCTGGAAGCCACCACCGATGAGGGTGGGTGGCCGGTCACAGAGATGGAAGTCATTGAAATCGGTGCAAGCCTGGTCACCCGCGAAGGGCGTGAGGTTGACCATTTCCAGCGTTTCGTGCGGCCACGGCGGCGGCCGCAGCTGACCCCGTTCTGCCGCGAGCTGACCCACATCAGCCAGGCCGAGGTTGACGCTGCCGCGCCGTTTCGCGAGGTATGGGCCAACTTCGAGCGCTGGCTCGGGCACCACCGCGAGCAACTGCAGGCCTGGGTTAGCTGGGGCGACTACGACCGCCAGCAACTGCATCAGGAGTGGCAGCAGCACGGGCTGGACAGCCTGCTGCGGAGCGTGCCGCACATCAACCTCAAGCAACGCTTCGCCAAGGCTCGTCACCTGCAGCGCCCTGCGGGCCTGAACGGTGCCCTGCAACTGGCCGGCATGCATTTTTGCGGGCAGCAGCACCGGGCCCTGGAAGATGCGCGCAACACGGCGCGGTTGTTGCCCTTGAGCTTGCCCGCCGACGGGCCCTGAAAGCAGATGACGGGGCTTGTGGGCTTGGGCATACTGGCCAGCCCTTTTTCATCCCCTTTTACAGGAGTCGCCCATGTTCCAGGTCAACGAGTACTTCAACGGCACCGTCAAGTCGATCGCATTCGCGGGCGAAGAAGGCCCGGCCACTGTCGGCGTGATGGCCCCGGGCGAATACGAGTTTGGTACCGCCAAGCGTGAAATCATGCACGTGGTGTCGGGTGCGCTGATCGTGAAACTGCCAGGTAGCGACAACTGGGAAACCTTCAATGCCGGCGACAAGTTCAATGTACCGGCTGACAGCAAGTTCCAGCTGCAGGTGAAAGTGGATACCGCCTACCTGTGCGAGTACCGCGACTAAGCGCTGGCCTGTACCGGCCTTTTCGCGGGTGAACCCGCTCCTACATTAACCGTGCCCTGCTTAAGGGACATGCCCACGTAGGAGCGGGTTCACCCGCGAAGAATCCAGCACTAATCCTTCAGGAATGCAGTAACCCGCTCAGCCGCCGCCTGCAAATGCTGCTCATGGCTGAACCCCGAAGCCTTCAAAGGCTTGAGGTCATGGTCCCCCGCCGCTAGCCAGCTCACCTCGATTGCCGGCGACAACACATACCCCGCCACCGCCTCGCGGTTACCCAGCGCATCACGCTCGCCCTGCACGATCAGTGTCGGTGTTTTCATCGCCGCCAAGTGCTCCACCCGCGGCTTTTCGGGTTTGCCCACCGCGTAGAACGGATAACCCAGGCATACCAGCGCATCCGCGCCCAGTTCGTCAGCCAGCAGGCTGGCCATGCGCCCGCCCATGGACTTGCCGCCCACGGCCAACTTGCCTGTGACCAAAGGTCGCACCTGCCGGTACACCTCGCGCCAGCATTCCAGCAACACCTTCTGCGGGTTAGGTGGCCGCTTGCCGCCACCCACCCTGCGCTCGGCCATGTACGGGAACTCGAAGCGCACCACCGCTACCCCAAGTGCCGCAAGCCTTTGCGCCATTTCGTCCATGAACCCACTGTCCATCGGCGCACCCGCGCCATGGGCCAGGATCAAGCAGCCCTTGTAGCCGTCTTTACCCTGAACGTGCGGAGGATCGCAGCGCAAGCCTGGGACATTTCCGACCTTCGCCCATTGATCCCCGTCAATACCGGCACTTTGCCCATTAATCATGCTTGCCTCGCTGTAAAGCCTGCCAAATAACCGTGGATGGGAACCCATACATGAACACAACCAGCAGTACCGCCTATAACTACAAGGTGGTCCGCCAATTCGCCATCATGACGGTGGTGTGGGGAATCGTCGGGATGGGGCTTGGCGTCTTCATCGCCGCTCAGCTCGCCTGGCCTTCCCTCAACTTCGACCTCCCCTGGACCAGTTTCGGCCGCCTGCGCCCCCTGCATACCAATGCGGTGATCTTCGCTTTCGGCGGCTGCGCGCTGTTCGCCACCTCCTATTATTCGGTGCAACGCACCTGCCAGACCACCCTGTTCGCACCAGGCCTGGCCGCGTTCACCTTCTGGGGCTGGCAACTGGTGATCCTGCTGGCGGCCATCAGCCTGCCACTGGGTTACACCAGCTCCAAGGAATACGCCGAACTGGAATGGCCGATCGACATCCTGATCACCATCGTCTGGGTCTGCTACGCCATCGTGTTCTTCGGCACGCTGATGAAGCGCAACACCAAACATATCTACGTGGGTAACTGGTTCTTCGGTGCCTTCATCCTGACCGTGGCGATGCTGCACATCGTCAACAACCTGGAACTGCCGGTAAGCCTGACCAAGTCGTATTCGGTCTACGCCGGTGCCACCGACGCCATGGTGCAGTGGTGGTACGGCCACAACGCAGTGGGCTTCTTCCTGACTGCGGGCTTCCTGGGGATGATGTACTACTACGTGCCCAAGCAGGCCGAACGCCCGGTGTATTCCTATCGCCTGTCGATCGTGCACTTCTGGGCGCTGATCACCCTGTACATCTGGGCCGGCCCGCACCACCTGCATTACACCGCCCTGCCCGACTGGGCACAGTCGCTGGGCATGGTGATGTCGCTGATTCTGCTGGCGCCAAGCTGGGGCGGCATGATCAACGGCATGATGACCCTGTCCGGTGCCTGGCACAAACTGCGCAGCGACCCGATCCTGCGCTTCCTGGTAGTGTCGTTGGCGTTCTACGGCATGTCCACCTTCGAAGGCCCGATGATGGCCATCAAGACCGTCAACGCCCTGTCCCACTACACCGACTGGACCATCGGCCACGTGCACGCCGGCGCCCTCGGCTGGGTAGCGATGATCTCGATCGGTGCGCTGTACCACACCATCCCGAAAGTGTTCGGCAAAGAACGCATGTACAGCCTCGGCCTGATCAACGCGCACTTCTGGCTGGCCACCATCGGCACCGTGCTGTACATCGCCTCGATGTGGGTCAACGGCATTGCCCAAGGCCTGATGTGGCGTGCGGTCAACAGCGACGGCACGCTCACCTACTCGTTCGTGGAAACCCTGGTGGCCAGCCACCCAGGCTTTGTCGTGCGCTTCGTTGGCGGCGCGATCTTCCTCAGCGGCATGTTCCTGATGGCCTGGAACACCTGGCGCACCGTGCGTTCGCCGGCGCTCGATGCCGCCCCTGCGAACGCCCAGCTGGCTTGAGGAGTAATGCCTGATGAAACATGAAGTCATCGAGAAAAACGTCGGCCTGATGGCCCTGCTGATGGTATTCGCCGTCAGTATCGGCGGCCTGACCCAGATCGTCCCGCTGTTCTTCCAGGACGTCACCAACAAGCCGGTGGAAGGCATGAAGCCCTACACCGCGCTGCAACTGGAAGGCCGCGACATCTACATCCGCGAAGGCTGCGTGGGCTGCCACTCGCAGATGATTCGCCCGTTCCGCGCCGAAACCGAGCGCTACGGCCACTACTCGGTAGCCGGTGAAAGCGTGTGGGACCACCCGTTCCTGTGGGGCTCCAAGCGTACCGGGCCCGACCTGGCCCGCGTCGGCGGCCGCTACTCGGACGACTGGCACCGCGCGCACCTGTACAACCCGCGCAACGTAGTGCCGGAGTCGAAGATGCCGTCGTACCCGTGGCTGGTCGCACAACAGGTGGATAACAGCCACACGGACGTGAAGATGCGCACCCTGCGCACACTCGGCGTGCCGTACACCGACGACGACATTGCCGGCGCACGCGATGCGGTCAAGGGCAAGACCGAGATGGACGCGCTGGTCGCCTACCTGCAGGTGCTCGGCACCGCGATCAAGAACAAGAGGTGAGTGCGATGGAAATGGACATCGGCATGATCCGCGGCCTGGGCACCCTGGTGGTGATGATCGCCTTCATCGGCCTCTCCCTGTGGGTATTCAACCGCCGCCGCGACCGTGATTTCGCCGAAGCGCGCCTGCTGCCCTTCGTCGACGACCGCCTGCCCGCTGCCGGGCAGGAACCTGCTGCAAAAAGGAGTAACGGGCAATGACCACCTTCTGGAGTACGTATATCAGCGTACTGACCATCGGTAGCCTGATTGGCCTGACCTGGCTGTTGCTCGCCACCCGCAAGGGCGAAAGCAAAAGCACCACCGACCAGACCATGGGCCACAGCTTCGACGGTATCGAGGAATACGACAACCCGCTGCCCAAGTGGTGGTTCTGGCTGTTTGTCGGCACCCTGGTGTTCTCGGTCGGCTACCTGATCCTCTACCCCGGGCTGGGTAACTGGAAAGGCATCCTGCCGGGCTATGAAAATGGCTGGACCGGGGCCAACGAATGGCAAAAGGAAATGGACAAGGCCGACGCCAGATTCGGCCCGATCTTCGCCAAGTACGCCGCCATGCCCGTGGAAGAGGTAGCCAAGGACCCACAAGCGCTGAAAATGGGCGGCCGCCTGTTTGCCTCCAACTGCTCGGTGTGCCACGGTTCGGACGCCAAGGGTTCCTTCGGTTTCCCCAACCTCACCGACAAAGATTGGCGCTGGGGTGGCGAAGCGGAAACCATCAAGGCCTCGATCATGAACGGCCGTCATGGCGTGATGCCGGCCTGGGCCGAAGTGATCGGTGAGCAGGGCGTGGCCGATGTGGCCGCGTTCGTGCTGACCAGCATGGACGGCCGCACCCTGCCGGAAGGCGCCAAGGCCGACCCGGCCAAGGGCAAGGAAATCTTCGCCAGCAACTGCGTGGCCTGCCACGGGCCGGAAGGCAAAGGCACCCCGGCCATGGGCGCGCCAGACCTGACCCACCCGCAGGCGTTCATCTATGGGTCGAACTTTGCCCAGCTGCAACAGACCATTCGTTATGGTCGCCAGGGGCAGATGCCAGCGCAGGCTGAAACCCAGGGTAACGACAAGGTGCACCTGCTGGCGGCTTATGTGTATAGCCTGTCGCAGGATGGCACTGCAGAAGGCGTGACTGCCAAGTGAGTTCGCCGAGCTTTGTTTAGGTCTGTAAGACCGAGCGCCGCCCGCAACGGGTGGCGCTCGGTGCCCGCCCCACTACATCCCCTCACCCACCCCTGCGCCCTGCACGACCATGTCCCATACCGTGATGGCCTTGACCACTGAACGTACTGTTTAGGCTGGCCTCATCACCGACTCATCTCGCCACCCCTCACTACTGCACGGCTGTCCACTGTCATTTTTGTCAGTTGCCGCGATGTCGCCAGAAGAAGAAGGTAGGTACACGCACCTATTCAAGAGAAGAAACACGCATCTACCTCTACAGCTAGACAGGCTGGATGCCCGTGTTTCTATGCCTCGCATCAGCGTTCACTCAACGGTAACTACCAAGGAGTTTCCATGGGGCGCGTCTCCGAAATGTACAAGGGCGGCTATAACAACGATGAGCTGCCCAGCATGGTGGGCTTCGTAGAGGAGCGAATTGGCAGCCCACAATGTGAATGGACCTCGCCTTGTTACTTGTTGGCTGACAGGGACCTTGCGTTGGGCGAGGTCATTCGCGTGTGGGCGGTTGACAAGCGCGACGGGCGGGTATTGAAGGTGGTTGAATTAGTTGCCGTCGAAACCAACCGCACCAAAGACAAATGGCCGGCAGCGCTGGTTACAGCCATTCGTGACGATAATACGTTAGTCAACACCTGCAAATTGCTTCATGCCGGCGTTATCAAGGGCACCACGTTCGAGGTTGGTACTGTAAGCCACTCCACGGCGGATTGCAGCACAGCGTCTTCCCACGAGGATTACAATCGTCTTTGGGTGTTTTCCACCCATGCGCGGATGTTCACCAATGCGCCGTTCGCTGCCAATCAGGTGATGGCGCACGATTTGGCGAATGTCGACTTTGAAACGGCACAGCGTATGTGCGTCCAAGTGCGAGACCGCATCAGCCACGGTTTGCTGGAATCGATCGTGGTCAACTTCGAGGCCGACGGTACTTCAGCGGCTCGGGCCAAAGCGCTGTGTGAGGCAGTGAGGCAGAACAGCCAGGTTCTGCGGGCCGGCGTGCGGGCAAATGACAGTATCACTATTACTTTAAGCGATCAGGGTAACGCCCTGTGGATACCACAGCTTTCCGAGCTGTCGGTAACCGTGGAACCGGCGCCGTGGGTGCCCTACGGCAACTTTAACGCCCCACGCGCCCTGACGGAGGGTGAAGCGCTATGGATCCAGGTACATGACGATGTCACCGGTGCCCGGCTGAGTGGTTCACCGCTCATCTTCCAACCTGCCCCTGAAGAAGTGGACCAGGCCAAATGGCCGTTAGCGCTGGCCAACAGGCTGAAAGCGTCAGCGTTGGGCGACTATCTAGCCCTGGAGCTTGACACAGGTGATGGCGCGTCCACAGGCCAATGGAAGTGCGCAGGCATCCCATTGCGGGTTTTGATGAGTGCACCGCTGGAAGAGAACAATGAGTGGGTGCCGATGTTATGTAAGGCTGACCAGCTCGATCAGGCGCTTTCTGTAAGCGAGCAATTAGCCAACTTGGCAAACCTGAAGCACAGTGCCGATATTGAGGCCTGGCTGGCGGGTTACGAGGTGGAAAAAGAAATTCATACAGACCCGACAGATGAATTTTTGCAATGGGAAAATTTCTGGGTAGCGGTAGAATTGCAAGATGCTCGCACAGGACATACTTGCTACAGCGCAGCTTTAAAAGTCAACGCAGGCCTTCCCGACACTACAAATACCTTCACCAAAGAACTTGTTGATCATATGCGGAGCAGTGGCTTTTTTGGAATTCTCTGCCAGCGAGACCATTCCCCTACCAACAACACTGAAAACCCCAACAATTTGTGGCTACCCAAAAAACTTGGAATGGTTGGCGCCATGCACTTACAGCCACACACGACCCTTAGAAGTTCAGACAGATCAAATAACGAACTTGGGATATTATTAGCCGATAGCATTACCCACACCAACATAGAGATAATCCTCACCGAACTCAAAAAATCCAGCAAATTTGAAGAATTTACAAAATTCACAGACATTGTAACAGGCAGCAGCGGCCTAATCCCCGTAAAACTTGAATGCCTTCAAAGGCTAGTTGAGTTTGTATATTATGCACGCGCCACATACGTTATGTACGATGGTGGCGGTTATGATCAAATCGCTGATAACCTTGAGCACTTTACAAACCAAGACTTTGAACACATCTTAGAAGGCATGGACCATACTGAAATATTTGAAGACTTCAATAATATTTTAGTAGCTGCATGCCAGGCAGTAAGTAATGCTGCCCAATACGATTACATGAATGCACTCCCCCTAAAATCCAACGCAATTAAAATCAGCTACCTTGGACTTGTCGCAGAAAAAGTCTCTTTAGAAGAATTAGACTCAACAATAGACTACTCCGAACTCATAGCGCTTGCGCTGCTTATGCAGCATGCGAAACAAATCCACCCTGCTTTTGTATGTGATCGCTTCGCCGTGCTGACCAGACAATCGATTCAATTGCAACTTGAGCCAGAAACACACCGTGCAGGCGTACGTTTCATCTCCGCCGCAAAGCCCGATGAAGAAAGCTTCATTTTCACCCCGCCGTCAGCAACATCTCTGAGCTTGGTGGGCGCCTACTTCACAACCGAGAGCCCTTGGCATCAACCTTTCCGAATCAATCTGAAAGAGCGCACTAACTCCATTGCATCATTCAACCCTGACAATACACTTTGCGTTGACCGCTGCATGACCTTGGGAGCCCATGTTTACGATACCGGGGGCGCTCGCGACAACGGCGTTGACGAAAATACCGGCCTGTTCCACGCCCACTACCCACTTGCCACCTTGCGGGCGCTTGGCGGTAATGGTCCCGAACTGGACCTGACACTCCACTATTCCGCCGTACGGGCCAATGAAGGGGCGATGGGTGACGGTTGGGCATTCCGCTTCTCGTACTTCGATAACCGCCGACGGGTACTCACGCTGAGCACCGGCCAGACACTGACGCTGACCAGGGCGCAAATGAAAAGGCTCAGCGACGACGAGACTCAGGTCCTCGATCAGGATGGCTACCGCGTCACAGCGGTGAAAGGTAACCAGGATGCCTGGACCTCCCTTACCATCCAGATGCCGGCAGGGTCCGAGGCACGCCAGGAAGTGCTTGAGCTACCAGTGATCCACGACAGAAAAGAAGCGGGTAAAGCCTACAAGTCACAGTACAAGGAAAAGCTGAATAAGGTCATCGCTAACCTGACACACTGGATTGACAACGAGAAGATCACCGCCCAACAAATCGAAGACCTGAAAAGTCAGCGTGAAACATGGAAGACCGAATTGGCGGGTATTGACCGCGAAGCGCTGGTATTGGTGACATCCCGTATAAGCTCACCGCAAGGCGGAACACTTGCGCTGGCCTGGCAGGGTATTGAAGGGCATATCCGGCTCAACCGCATTACCGACAGCGGCACCGGCACCGTATTGTTAAAGGCCGAACATGGCTTGATCGCCGCACGGGGATCGTCACAAAGCACCTTTACCCTATGGCCCGATACATCGGAATGCTACGCGGTAACGCTTGATATAAGAAACTGCCTGCTGGAATCGATCAAGCGCCATCCTGCAGGGCAAACCCAGGCGCCAGAACGCTATGTTCACTTCGGTTATGACAACGATGCCGCTCTGGATCGGGTACTGACCAGTATTGCTGAAGAAGATGGCTCGCTGGAAGTCGTGAGATACCGCAGTGTCAGCAAGGATTCGGCCCCCCGTGTCGAGCTTCATACCTTAGTCCCAGGTGCCGGGCAGCAGTGCATTACTCATCGTTACGACTGGACAGGTGAGCTTTGGGTCGAGCAGCTACGGAAACAACAGCTGGGTACTCTCGGGAACAATGCCATGCCATTCGTCCAGACTCATTGGACGCTCAATGGCGGCGCTCGAGTGATTGACTCAATTGTGGAAGAACAACCCGGTGTTTCCCGGCGTACAACGCGCTTCACTTACCCGGCAACCGCCCCGGCGGGTGATTACCAGCACGTGCTTTTATCTCGCCCCATCAATATCGAAGTCACCACCGAGCCCCTTACCTCAAATATCGAAGTCACCATCAAGCCTCTGATCTCAGATGAAACCGAGGAGGACGAGCAATGACCGACATTACCCAAGCACAGCCCTCGCATGCCTCTCTGCTGGAAAGCACCTCGGCAGTGTATGACAACCGCGCGCTACCGATTTCGACCTCGACCCTCGATGGGCAGCGGACGTACATGCGTTACTACACCGGGGCGGGTAGCGCGGGTGACAATCGCACCGCTCAGTTGCCCGTGATCGACACGCTGATCAGCGGGCTCACGCTTGCAGATCAAACACCGCTGACGGACGCAATGGCCTTGCAATGCCCTACCCTCATCGACCCGCGGCAACCACCCTTGATGGCGCGCCTGGAGTACCTGGCGTTCGACGGTACAGCCACTTCGGCGGCAACCCTGACACTCTGCGGTTACCAGCAAGCCACCAAGGACTCACAAGGCCGGCTGTTGCCTGACACCGTGTTGGTGCTGGAAGGTGTCACGGTCGCCAACATCACGGCTGACGCGAAAGACTGGACGGTTTCGCGCGCCGAATCCTGGAATGGCATCAAGGTTACGTTGACTCAGAGTCAGTCCAACACGTTAGCGGGGGCATTGCGCAGCATCACCCGAACAGCCACGACCTGGTACAAGGACGACACCGCTCGCAGCACCCAAACGGTCACGCAAACCACTTATCCTGGCGAACAGCCCAATACGTGGAAAATCGTCACCACGGCCCCCTTGAGCGCAGGCGGCGATGCCATCCTCAGCCAGCAGATCCAGTCGGCGTTCAGCGGTCGGTTGCTGCGCGAGACGCATCAGGATGGCAGCGGTACGCCCGTGCGTTTTACCTGCCATGAATACGATACACGTGGCCGGGGAACATGCAGTGTGACGTACGCGTACGATGCCGCTGCATTCGATTCGGGGGACGTCAGTAAACTCGCGTGTATTGAAGAGCAGCGTTGCTCCCGCTCTGAAACAGGCTCAGGCACCTGGCTGACAACCCTGTGCCCGGACGGTCGCCAGCAGCGCACCTTGTACGATGGCATGCAACGCGCAGTCAGACGCGAAATGCAACGCGAGGCCAGTGACACGAGCGAGTTCGTTTTGCTGGAAGAAAGCACCTGGGGAGGGGGCGAGGCCCCTGAGCAGGTCAAGACCTACGACTTCCTGCCAGGCGGGCTGTGCACCCACGATGACAGGGCAATCGAGGCGCCCTCGCAACTGCGGCACCACTTCTGGCAAGCCCATACCGACCCTGTCGTCGAGAAGAACGCGCAGGATGAACAGACACTCACCCATCAATCGATGCTTGCGCTATTGCAGGGCGGTATCCAACACACCCAGCGCCAGCAACAGGTGAACCATGCGGCAGGCGCCGTGACGTTGTCCTCTGCAGTCTGGAGCGGGCAGGACAACAGCGATGAGGCCAAGGCGCTGAGAACCGAGGAGAAAATTGACGCTCGAGGACGCAATGTGGCACTTAAACAACATGTGCCGATGGAAGATGGCACGTTCAAGTCTCGGGAATGGACCACAATCTGGGATGACCTGGATCGGCCACTTTCGCGTACCCAGCCCGATGAGTCGGTAGTCACCTGGGGTTACCAGGGCATGAGTTCGGTACCGACAAGCGTCAGCATCAAGGCCAAGGGCAAGGCAAGCCAGGTGCTCGGCAGCCAGACGCTGGAGGGGGGCGGGAACCGGGGGGACAAGGTAACAGGCTTGATCGTCGACGGAAAAAAAGGGTTGGCTTACAGTGAGCAAGCCGGAAAAGCCACTGGGCCAGACGGCAAGAAACTTTACAGCAAGGAAACCGACAACAGGGTTGAGTGGTACGTAGAGGGTAAGGACGACAGCGCGGGTACGCTGCTGGCTTCGTTTGAATACACCAGGCTGTCTCAGGTGCTCAAGTCTGAACGCCCTGCGCAGGGCACCCAGCAAAGCAAAGTAACCAGTGAAGTCCTGACCCCGTTGCTACTGGGTGGTTGGCGCTTCGACCGCACCGTGCATGCCCAGCGGCAGCGGCAAGAAGCGTTGGTTTCCTTGCGTGGCCAGCTTCAGCGGGCGAAACATGCCAATGGCGTGACCAGCCAAGCCTGGAGTGGTCCGCAGGGGCACTGTGACCGCGTCGTCCGTGGCTCGCTTGAGTATTGGTATGAATACACAGCCTTGGGCCAATGCGAGCGGATGACCGTACGTGACCTGAGCACAGGCCGACACATGGCAGTGTCCTACACATACGATAAATTGGGTAATGAGGTTGAAAGGCAATACCGGCTCGATGACCAGACCAAAGCACGCTATGTGCAGACCTGGTCTTCGATCGGGCAGTTGCTGAGCAAAACCTTGTACCGTGACGGCCAATCCTCACCGGCGCGCACCGAAACCTTTGTTTACTACACCAGTGTCAACGGTAAGCGTGATGAGCTTCAAAAATGGGCGGTCGAGGCAACCCCCGGTAATGAGGTGAAGGACACTGCAGGGCAGCCAATCAAGGAACAGCGCTACAAGTATGATGTGCTGGGTAACCTGACGGAGTGCAGCACCACACGCATCAATGGTGATGTGGAAAGAGTGACCTATACCTATGACAGCGATCACCCCACTCGTCGCACTCAGCAAAGCATAGAGCTGACGCCACATGGCGGTCAGGCGGGCACGGCTCGATCATTGACTTACACCTACGATGCCAATGGCCAACTGACGTTTAACGAACGCGAGCAAACCCTTGCGTATTCGGACACCGGTAGGCTGCGCTCGGTCACCGAAAAAGATCAGGCCACGCCTTCAACTTACTACGAGTACGACGAGAACGACTGCCTGGTCAGCCAATGGATCGCGGCCGATCAGCAACGTCGTATCCTTGCCTACACGAATGATGTGCTTTGCGGTGAAACCTGGCTGGACAAAGACGGCAAGGTGGTTCGCACCCTGACCCTGGACGAGCACGCTGGCGTGGTGATCGAAAACCGTCAGGGGACGGCAGAAACACAACTGTTCGTTCTGGGCGATCCGCAACAGGCGGGTGGTGATGAGTACTGGGTGGATGCCAGTGGTGCCTGGCAGCGCCGCTCATTGGCGTTCACGCCCTGGGGAGAAGCGCCTTTGGCTAGCATTCAGTCGATGCTGAGCGGCCTGGGGGGTAACGGGCAACGGATGGACCCATCGACCGGGTGCTCCCACCTGGGCAATGGTTACCGTGTCTATGATCCGCGTCACCGGGCATTCTATCAGCGTGACAGCTGGAGCCCGTTCGGCGCTGGCGGGCTCAACGACCGGGCCTATTGCGCGGGTAGGGACCCGGTGAACTGGCATGACCCCAGCGGCCACATCATGCTAAGCCGGCGTGACCAATCAGAAAGCCTGGCGCGGCTTGACAGGGCAATTGCCGCAAGCCAGCCGCCGGTACATGAGGCCGCCCCGTGGTGGCAATGGGTGGCATTGGCGTTCTTCGCCGTCGTCGCCATCGCGGCGACCATCGCCACGTTTGGTTCGGCAGGCCCGATCATGGCCGGTATCGGCATGGCGCTCTGTACCACGATCATGGTGGGTGCGGCCATCACTGCCGTAGGCATGGCTAAGCGCCAGAGCGATCCGCGGTTGTCCTCACGCCTGGAGGGGGCGGGGCATATCGTGATGGGATTGGCGAGCCTGCCGGGGATGGCTGGCGGCCTGCCTACATTGATTGCGGGGGTGGTGGTGGTAACCACGCTGGCTTCGGTAGCGCTGGACGTTGCGAGGCTGGCCGTGGAGCAAGAGAATCCAGAACTGGCTGAAAGGCTGGGCTGGGCATCGATGGTAACGGGGATGGTCGGGATGCTTGCGACGCTGCCGTCCATGGTCAAGAGCTTGGGTAGAGCCTTGCAGAAACTACGTGGATTGCGTGGGAAAATCATGGCATCTGGCCGAGCATTCACTAGAGCGATGAAGTATCGAATTCACAGTGGAAAATCTCATCAGATGCGCGCGGCACTCTATGACAAGGGCATGCCTGTCAACATACAACAAACCACCCCCCATCAATTAAAAACAACTTGGTATCATGAAACCGTCAGTAATAACGGGCAAGATCTGCATTTGTGGGGAGCCGACACCAGAATACGTGGAAAGCTCATTAAAGAACCTCTTATTGGAATCGCGAGACGCGGAAGCACGAGCAGCATCAATGTAGAATCCGGGGTACATGGATATGAAACTGGCATCAACTTTAATGATAAGTACTTCCCGATTCGCACAGCCACTAGGAGGCCCAGCCTTGATGAATTTAAGTTCCTCAAAGAAGACAAGACAGCACTGCAGTACACCCGAGGTACACATACCAATTACAGCGCATGGCCACCTACCAAAAGCTTCGTGGACAGTAATGCCATCTTGGATTACAACGCAAAGCACGGCACCAATATTTCTCTCAAGCAAGTCCATGAAAACCTTTACCAGAGAAACATTCATGTTCACGACATCAGATCAGCCGCCGCGTCAACTTTGGATTCTATCGAGTCCGGCAACAGTCATATTATTGCGGGATTCTGTTTTGGCCGTAATGATGAGCGCTGGTTGTATAAATATAATTTGAACCCCGTCACCAGCTATGACGTTTAGGTCTGTCACTCTGTATCCTTGGCTCATGATTTTGTACGTTGTGCTGTCGCGCATTCCAGCAAAGCATACAGTCCACCTGCGCTGCCCTCTCGCGAGACAAGTTTATCTTGCGGAGGGCTGCCCCGCAGCCCTTCTCTCTCCCTTGCACCCCCTCCGAACGGAACTAAGCTTGTTGCCTCAGAGGGTTTCGCTCCGCAAGGAGCGAAGCAGACGCGGCGCACAGCCTGATGCCGCCCCCCGAAAAAAGCTTGACCGATCGATCAGAAAAAGGTGAAAAACGGTACACATTACAGATATTTATTTGTGTACAATCGTCCAGACCCGATCGCTGCGGGACACCAGTGAACGGGTTCGGACACGGGTCGGCGTACCAAAGTTGCGTTGCGGTAACCCTGATGGTTATCAATACTGGCGCCGATTTTTCGACCAACAAGAACATCAAAACCGTGGAACCTTAGCATGAGCACAGCAATCAGTCCGACTGCTTATAACTATAAGGTCGTCCGCCAGTTCGCCATCATGACGGTGGTCTGGGGGATCCTTGGCATGGGCCTGGGCGTCTTCATCGCCTCGCAGCTGGTATGGCCGCAACTGAACCTGGACCTGCCCTGGACCAGCTTCGGCCGCCTGCGCCCGCTGCACACCAACCTGGTGATCTTCGCCTTCGGGGGCTGTGCGCTGTTCGGCACCAGCTACTACGTGGTGCAGCGCACCTGCCAGACCCGGCTGATCTCCGACAGCATGGCCGCCTTCACCTTCTGGGGTTGGCAGGCGGTGATCGTCGGCGCGCTGATCACCCTGCCGATGGGCTACACCACCACCAAGGAGTACGCCGAGCTCGAATGGCCGCTGGCGATTCTGCTGGCCATCGTCTGGGTCACCTACGGGCTGGTGTTCTTCGGCACCATCGTCAAGCGCAAGACCAAGCACATCTATGTCGGCAACTGGTTCTACGGCGCCTTCATCGTGGTGACCGCGATGCTGCACATCGTCAACCACATCTCGCTGCCGGTGAGCCTGTTCAAGTCGTACTCGGCCTATGCCGGTGCCACCGACGCGATGATCCAGTGGTGGTACGGCCACAACGCCGTGGGCTTCTTCCTCACCACCGGCTTCCTGGGGATGATGTACTACTTTGTGCCCAAGCAGGCCGAACGCCCCATCTACTCGTACCGCCTGTCGATCGTGCACTTCTGGGCGCTGATCACCCTGTACATCTGGGCCGGCCCCCACCACCTGCACTACACCGCCCTGCCTGACTGGGCGCAGTCACTGGGCATGGTGATGTCGATCATCCTGCTGGCGCCAAGCTGGGGCGGCATGATCAACGGCATGATGACCTTGTCCGGCGCCTGGCACAAACTGCGCACCGACCCGATCCTGCGCTTCCTGGTGGTGTCGCTGGCGTTCTACGGCATGTCCACCTTCGAAGGCCCGATGATGGCCATCAAGACCGTGAACTCGCTGTCGCACTACACCGACTGGACCATTGGCCACGTGCACGCCGGTGCCCTTGGCTGGGTAGCCATGATCTCGATCGGCGCCGTGTACCACATGATCCCGCGCCTGTATGGCCGCGAGCAGATGCACAGCGTCGGCCTGATCAACGCGCACTTCTGGCTGGCCACCATCGGCACCGTACTGTACATCGCCTCGATGTGGGTCAACGGCATCACCCAAGGCCTGATGTGGCGCGCCATCAACGATGACGGCACCCTCACCTACTCGTTCGTCGAAGCCCTGCAAGCCAGCCACCCTGGCTATATCGTCCGCGCCCTGGGCGGTGCGTTCTTCGCCAGCGGCATGCTGCTGATGGCCTACAACGTGTTCCGGACCGTACGTGCCGCCAACCCGGCACAGGCTGAAGAAGCCGCCAAGATCGTCGTTGTGGGAGCGCACTGATGAAGCATGAAGCCGTCGAGAAGAACATAGGCCTGCTGGCCTTCTTCATGGTCATCGCCGTGAGCGTCGGTGGCCTGACCCAGATCGTCCCGCTGTTTTTCCAGGACGTCACCAACAAGCCGGTCGAAGGCATGAAGCCGCGCACCGCGCTGGAGCTGGAAGGCCGCGATATCTACATCCGCGAAGGCTGCGTGGGCTGCCACTCGCAGATGATCCGCCCGTTCCGCGCCGAAACCGAGCGCTACGGCCACTACTCGGTAGCCGGTGAAAGCGTGTGGGACCACCCGTTCCTGTGGGGCTCCAAGCGTACCGGGCCGGACCTGGCCCGCGTCGGTGGCCGCTACTCCGATGACTGGCACCGCGCGCACCTGTACAACCCGCGCAACGTGGTACCGGAATCGAAGATGCCGTCGTACCCGTGGCTGGTCGAGAACAAGCTCGACGGCAAGGACACCGCGAAGAAGATGGAGGTGCTGCGCACACTCGGCACACCGTACACCGACGCCGACATCGCTGGCGCCCGTGACGCGGTCAAGGGCAAGACCGAAATGGACGCCATCGTCGCGTACCTGCAGGGTCTTGGCACCATCATCAAGAGCAAACGGTGACGCTGATGGATATCGGGATGATTCGCGGCCTGGGCACCGTCGTGGTGATGGTGGCCTTCGTGGGCCTGGCGCTGTGGGTGTTCAACCCACGGCGTAAAAAGGACTTCGACGAAGCGACCCAACTGCCCTTCGCAGATGACCCCGAGGCCACCCGGCACGTCGAGCAAGCAAAAGCTTCTGGGAGCAAACAACAATGACAACCTTCTGGAGTCTGTACGTTACCGTCCTGACCCTGGGCACCATCTTCTCGTTGACCTGGCTGCTGCTGTCGACCCGTAAGGGCCAGCGCGAAGAGGTCACCGACGAAACCGTCGGGCATGCCTTCGATGGCATCGAGGAGTATGACAACCCGCTGCCGAAATGGTGGTTCTGGCTGTTCGTCGGCACCATCGTCTTCGCCCTCGGCTACCTGGTGCTGTACCCCGGGCTGGGTAACTGGAAAGGCATCCTGCCGGGCTATTCGTATCTGGATAACGACAAGCAGACCGAGTTTTCCAACGGCCAGCCGGGCTGGACCGGCGTGCATGAGTGGGAAAAGGAAATGGCCAAGGCCGACGCCCGTTTCGGGCCGATCTTCGCCAAGTTCGCGGCCATGCCTATCGAAGACGTGGCCAAGGACCCGCAGGCGCTGAAAATGGGCGCGCGGCTGTTCGCCTCGAACTGCTCGGTGTGCCACGGCTCCGACGCCAAGGGTGCCTTCGGCTTCCCCAACCTCACCGACAACGACTGGCGTTGGGGTGGCGAGCCGGACACCATCAAAACCACCATCATGGGCGGCCGTCACGGCGTGATGCCAGCCTGGGCCGAGGTGATCGGTGACCAAGGCGTGGCTGACGTTGCCGCGTTTGTGGTCAGCAAGCTGGATGGCCGCACCCTGCCGGAAGGCACCAAGGCCGATGCCGAGAACGGGCAGAAGATCTTTGCCGCCAACTGCGTGGCCTGCCACGGGCCGGAAGGCAAAGGCACGCCGGCCATGGGTGCGCCAAACCTGACCCACCCACAGGCGTTCATCTACGGGTCCAGCTTTGCCCAGTTGCAGCAGACCATTCGTTATGGTCGCCAGGGCCAGATGCCGGCCCAGGAGCAACTGCAGGGCAATGACAAGGTGCACTTGCTGGCGGCTTATGTGTACAGCCTGTCGCATCAGGCAGAGCCGGCCAAGGCCGAGTAAGCAGGCCTGGCCCCTTCGCGGGTAAACCCGCTCCTACAACGATCGCGGTCAATTGTAGGAGCGGCTTTAGCCGCGAAGAGGCCGGTACAACCAAGCATTTCTTGCAGGCTGATGACCTGGATCAATTGACACCCGCCATAACACGATTCACAGCACGAACCCAACGCGACAAAAGGTCGCATCGCGATCCCATACCGCCATCAGCGGCGTATCATGGTCCGCAGAGCGCTAGCAGATTGCGCGAGACTGTGGCCGGCACGCACTGGCCGCGGCGTTTCTCCACTGCCGTGGGACTTGATGATGAGCAAGCAAATTCCGGTACATGACGTCACCCCGCCTGCCAACAAAGGGAAGGATTCCGTCGACCTCTACGCCTCCCGCGAAAAAATCTACACCCGTGCCTTTACCGGCCTGTTCCGGCGCCTGCGCATGGTCGGCGGTGCAGTGCTGTTCCTGCTGTACTTCGGTACTGTGTGGCTGAATTGGGCTGGCCACCAGGCCGTATGGTGGAACCTGCCCGAACGCAAGTTCTACATCTTCGGCGCCACCATCTGGCCGCAGGACTTCATCCTGCTCTCGGGCATCCTGATCGTCGCCGCCTTCGGCCTGTTCTTCATCACCGTGTTCGCCGGCCGAGTGTGGTGTGGGTACACCTGCCCGCAAAGCGTATGGACATGGATCTTCATGTGGTGCGAAAAGGTCACCGAAGGCGACCGCAACCAGCGCATGAAACTCGACAAAGCCCCCATGACCGGCAACAAGTTCCTGCGCAAGTTCGCCAAGCACAGCCTGTGGCTGCTGATCGGTTTCGTCACCGGCATGACCTTCGTTGGCTATTTCTCGCCGATCCGCGAACTGGTCATCGAGTTCTTCACCGGCCAGGCCGATGGCTGGGCCTATTTCTGGGTCGGTTTCTTCACCCTTGCCACCTACGGCAACGCCGGCTGGCTGCGCGAGCAGGTGTGCGTGTACATGTGCCCCTACGCCCGCTTCCAGAGCGTGATGTTCGACAAGGACACGCTGATCGTCTCCTACGACCCGCGCCGCGGTGAAACCCGTGGCCCGCGCAAGAAAGATACCGACTACAAGGCCCAGGGCCTTGGCGACTGCATCGACTGCACCATGTGCGTGCAGGTCTGCCCGACCGGTATCGACATCCGTGACGGCCTGCAGATCGAGTGCATCGGTTGCGCCGCCTGCATCGACGCCTGCGACAGCATCATGGACAAGATGAACTACCCCAAAGGGCTGATCAGCTACACCACCGAACACAACCTGTCCGGGCAGAAAACCCACATGCTGCGCCCGCGCCTGATCGGTTATGCCGTGGTGCTGCTGGTGATGATCATCGGCCTGGCCACGGCCTTCGCCACCCGTTCGCTGGTCGGCTTCGACGTCAGCAAGGACCGCGTGCTGTACCGCGAGAATGCTCAGGGCCGAATCGAGAACGTGTACAGCCTGAAGGTGATGAACAAGGACCAGCGCGACCATGTCTACGTGCTGGACGCCGCCGGCCTGCCAGACCTCAAGCTCGAAGGCCAGCGCGAAATCCGCGTAGCTGCCGGAGATATCGTCAGCCTGCCGGTGCAGTTGTCGGTTGCCCCCGAGAAGCTGCCCTCGACCACCAACGAAATCACCTTCATCCTCAAGAGCGCCGACGACAGCGACGCGCAGGTTGAAGCCAAGAGCCGCTTCATCGGCCCACAGATCCGCTAAGAGAGATAACGCACAATGCCTGCCACCGCCGCCAGCCCCTGGTACAAGCACCTCTGGCCCTGGATCATCATCGGCATCCTCACCACGTCGGTGTGCCTGAGCCTGACCATGGTCAGCATCGCCGTAAACAACCCGGACAACCTGGTGAACGACAACTACTACGAGGCCGGCAAAGGTATCAACCGCTCACTGGACCGCGAACTGCTGGCGCAGCAACTGGGCTTGAAGGCCAGCGTGCACCTGGACGAGCTGACCGGCGAAGTTGACCTGCGCCTGAGTGGCAACAGTGGCCCGCAAAACCTGGAGTTGAACCTGATTTCACCCACCCAGCCGGAAAAGGACCGCAAGGTGCTGCTGAGCCGGGTTGAAGCGGGGCGCTATGTGGGGCAGCTGGAAGACAAGGTCGACGGTCGGCGCTTCGTTGAACTGCTGGGTAGCGAAGGTGGCCAGGTATGGCGCTTGTTTGAAGAGGAAAAAGTCGAGCACGGGGTTACATTGCAACTGGGTGACGAAGCACTCCAGGGCGCCGAACACCAATAACCGCACCACCACCGCCCCTTGTGGGAGCGGGTTCACCCGCGAATGCGTCAGACCTGAAACCATCATTGCCTGACCCGACGCATTCGCGGGTAAACCCGCGCCCACAGGTACTGTGATCTGCTCGCGAAATGTGTAAGGCAATGATGCGATGACCCAACCCACCCCCTGCTACCACTGCGCCCTGCCCGTCCCTGCCGGCGGCCGCTTCACCGCCGTGGTCCTCGGCCAGCCCCGCCAGTTTTGCTGCCCCGGCTGCCAGGCGGTGGCCGAGTCGATCGTCGCCGGCGGCCTGGAACACTACTACCAGCACCGCAGTGACAACAGCGCCAACCCCGAAGCCCTGCCCAGGCAACTGCAGGACGAACTGGCCCTGTACGATCGCAGCGATGTGCAACAAACCTTCGTTCGCCACCAGGGCGAGCTGGCCGAAACCACCCTGCTGGTCGAAGGCATCAGCTGCGCCGCCTGCGGCTGGCTGATCGAAAAACACCTGCGCAACTTGCCCGGCGTGGCCGAGGCACGCCTCAACCTGTCCAACCACCGCCTGCTGCTGAGCTGGGACGACAGGCAACTGCCGCTGTCACGCCTGCTCGCCGAACTGCGCCAGATCGGATACGCCGCCCACCCCTACCAGCCCGACCAGGCCGCCGAGCAGCTGGCCCAGGAAAACCGTAGCGCCCTGCGCCGTCTGGGCGTGGCCGGGCTGCTGTGGTTCCAGGCGATGATGGCGACCATGGCCACCTGGCCGGAATTCAACATCGACCTGTCCCCCGAACTGCACACCATCCTGCGCTGGGTGGCGCTGTTCCTGACCATCCCCATCGTGTTCTACAGCTGCGCGCCATTCTTCAAAGGCGCGGCACGCGACCTGCGCACCCGCCACCTGACCATGGACGTTTCAGTGTCACTGGCCATCGGCCTGGCCTTCGGCGCAGGCATCTGGACAGCCATCACTGGCAGCGGCGAGCTGTATTTCGACACCGTGGGCATGTTCGCCCTGTTCTTGCTCACCGGTCGCTACCTAGAACGCCGCGCCCGCGAGCGCACTGCGGCAGCCACTGCGCAACTGGTCAACCTGCTGCCCGCCTCGTGCCTGCGCCTGGATGCCGTCGGCCGCAGCGAGCGCATCCTGCTCAGCGAGTTGCAGTGCGGCGACACCGTACAAGTGCTGCCCGGCGCGGTAATCCCCGCCGACGGGCGTATCGTCGAAGGCCGCTCCAGCGTCGACGAATCGCTACTGACCGGCGAATACCTGCCACAACCACGCCGGGCGGGGGAACGGGTCACGGGCGGTACGCTGAACGTCGAAAGCACCCTGAATGTGGAGGTCGAAGCCCTCGGCCAGGACTCGCGGTTATCCGCCATCGTCCGCCTGCTGGAGCGCGCCCAGACCGAAAAACCGCGCCTGGCAGAAATCGCCGACCGTGCCTCGCAGTGGTTCCTGCTGTTCTCGCTGCTGGCCGCCGTGGCCATCGGCCTGTGGTGGTGGCACCTGGACCCGGCGCGGGCATTCTGGATCGTGTTGGCCATGCTGGTGGCGACCTGCCCTTGTGCGCTGTCGCTGGCGACGCCAACCGCACTGACTGCCGCTACCGGCACCCTGCACAAGCTCGGCCTGCTGGTCACCCGCGGGCACGTGCTGGAAGGCCTGAACCAGATCGACACGGTCATTTTCGACAAGACCGGTACGCTTACCGAAGGCCGCCTGACCTTGCGCAGCATCCGCCCGCTCGGCAGCCAGGCCGCCGACCGCTGCCTGGCCCTGGCCGCCGCACTGGAAAACCGCTCCGAGCACCCTATCGCCCGCGCCTTCGGCCGCACCACCCTGCCGGCCGATGATGTGCAGACCATGCCCGGGCTTGGCCTTGAAGGGTTGGTCGATGGCCAGCGCCTGCGCATTGGCCAGGCCACCTTCGTCTGCGCCCTGAGTGGCGCGCAGATCCCCGCCATACCCGAGCCCCGCGGCCAGTGGCTGCTGCTGGGCGACCGCCAGGGGCCAATGGCCTGGTTCGGCCTGGACGACCGCCTGCGTGACGACGCCCCGGCCCTGCTCGCCGCCTGCCGGGCGCGTGGCTGGCACACGCAACTGCTGTCGGGCGACAGCTCGCCCATGGTTGCCGAAGTGGCAGCACAACTGGGCATCGATCAGGCCATTGGCGGCCTGCGACCGGACGACAAACTGGACCGGCTAAAGGCCCTTCAAGCCGACGGGCGCAAGGTGCTGATGCTCGGCGACGGGGTCAACGACGTACCCGTGCTGGCCGCGGCCGACATCAGTATCGCCATGGGCAGCGCCACGGACCTGGCCAAGACCAGTGCCGACGCCGTGCTGCTGTCCAATCGCCTGCAGGCGCTGGTGCAGGCCTTCGAGCTGGCCCGCCGCACCCGCCGCAACATCCTCGAGAACCTGCTGTGGGCAACCCTGTATAATGGCCTGATGTTGCCGTTTGCCGCGCTCGGCTGGATCACCCCGGTGTGGGCTGCCATCGGCATGTCGGTCAGCTCGCTGATCGTGGTGCTCAATGCCCTGCGCCTGACTCGCATGCCGCCGGTAACGGTCCTGCCGAAAACTGAAGCGGCCCAGCCCGGGAGGAAGTCACCATGCCCGCCCTCTATGTCATGATCCCCGCGGCCCTGCTGCTGGTCGGCGTGGCCGTGTACATCTTCTTCTGGGCAGTGGACAGCGGCCAGTACGACGACCTTGATGGCCCCGCCCACAGCATCCTGTTCGACGACCAGGACCCACGCCACCAGGCGGCAGTCAAACCTGACGACACCCCGGCCGACGCCAACAAGGAACCACCACCCCGTGCCTGACCTACTCCCCCTGCTGGGCTCGGCACTGGTCCTTGGCCTGCTCGGCGGCGGCCACTGCCTGGGCATGTGCGGCGGCCTGATGGGTGCACTGACCCTGGCCATCCCCCCCGAACAACGCGGCAAGCGCCTGCGCCTGCTACTGGCGTACAACCTCGGGCGCATTTTCAGCTACGCCTGCGCCGGCCTGCTGCTGGGCCTGGCCGGCTGGGCCGTGGCCAGCAGCCCGGCAGCGTTGGCACTGCGGGTTGTGGCGGCTCTGCTGTTGATTGCCATGGGCCTGTACCTGGCGGGCTGGTGGAGTGGGTTGACCCGCATCGAGGCGCTCGGGCGCGGGTTGTGGCGCCACATCCAGCCGCTGGCGTCACGCTTGCTACCGGTATCCAGCCTGCCCCGGGCATTGCTGCTGGGGGCCTTGTGGGGGTGGCTGCCGTGCGGGTTGGTGTATAGCACGTTGTTATGGGCTGCCAGCCAGGGTAATGCCGGGTACAGCGCGGCGTTGATGCTGGCCTTCGGGGTGGGGACCTGGCCGGTGCTGCTGGCCACGGGGCTGGCGGCGGAACGGGTTAATGCCTTGTTGCGGCGGCGCAGTGTGCGGGTGGCGGGTGGCGTGCTGGTGGTCCTGTTTGGTATCTGGACCATGCCGGGCCCACACCAGCACTGGCTTATGGGGCATTGAAGGGGACTGCCAACTCACCTTGATGCAAATCAACACCTATTCCTACAGACGCCCATAGACTCCGGTGCACTGCTGCTTTTTCCGGGGACTACCCACATGCTCGACGACATTCGTTGGGATACCGACCTGATCCGCCGCTACGATCTCGCCGGGCCACGCTACACCTCCTATCCAACCGCCGTGCAACTGCACAGCGAGGTGGGCTCGTTCGACCTGCTTCACGCCCTGCGCGAAAGCCGTCGGGCAGTGCGCCCACTGTCGCTGTATGTACACGTGCCGTTCTGCGCCAACATTTGCTACTACTGTGCCTGCAACAAAGTCATCACCAAGGACCGCGCCCGCTCTGCACCGTACTTGCAGCGCCTGGAGCAGGAAATCCAGCTGATCGCCTGCCACCTGGCCCCTAAGCAGCGGGTTGAGCAGCTGCATTTCGGCGGCGGTACGCCGACGTTCCTCAGCCATGTGGAACTGCGCCAGCTGATGACCACCTTGCGCCAGCACTTCCACCTGCTGGACGATGACTCCGGTGACTACGGCATCGAGATCGACCCGCGTGAAGCTGACTGGTCGACCATGGGCCTGCTGCGTGAGCTGGGCTTCAACCGTGTCAGCCTGGGCGTGCAGGACCTTGACCCGGCCGTGCAGCGCGCGGTCAACCGCCTGCAGAGCCTGGAGCAGACCCGCACCCTGATCGAGGCGGCGCGCACCCTGCAGTTCCGCTCGGTCAACCTCGACCTGATCTACGGCCTGCCCAAGCAAACCCCGGAAGGCTTTGCCCGCACCGTAGAAGAAGTGATCCGCCTGCAGCCCGACCGCCTGTCGGTGTTCAACTATGCGCACCTGCCCGAGCGCTTCATGCCGCAGCGGCGCATCGACAGTAACGACTTGCCCAGCGCAGCCGCCAAGCTGGAGATGCTGCACGCTACCATCGACCAGCTGACCGCAGCCGGCTACCGTTACATCGGCATGGACCACTTCGCCCTGCCCGACGACGAGCTGGCCATCGCCCAGGAAGAAGGCACCCTGCAGCGCAACTTCCAGGGTTACACCACCCACGGGCACTGTGACCTGATTGGCCTGGGCGTTTCGGCGATCAGCCAGATCGGCGACTTGTACTGCCAGAACAGCAGCGACCTCAACACCTACCAGGACAGCCTGTCCAACGCCCAGCTGGCTACCCAGCGAGGCCTGGTCTGCAACCATGACGACCGCATACGCCGAGCGGTCATCCAGCAACTGATCTGCCATTTCGAACTGGATTTCGAACCCATCGAACAGGCCTTCACGATCGATTTCCGTGGTTACTTCAACGAACTCTGGCCCGAACTGCTGACCTTGCAGCGCGACGGCCTGATCAGGCTGGACGACAAGGGCATTCGCATCCTGCCGGCTGGCCGCCTGCTGGCGCGCTCGGTATGCATGGTCTTCGACGCCTACCTGGCGATGCAGAACCGCCAGCGCTTCTCGCGGGTGATCTGAAAACCGAGGCGTTCAACCGCATGGACAAGTCTCCTTGCCAGGGACACTATGGGCGTACAAGGACTCCCGGCAGGCCGCCTGTCGGGGTTTCGCCAGCGCGCACCATCAATGCGCACACTGGCCTACACCCTGTGTCGTAGGTTACCCTTACGACTTATGTGTGCTTTCCCACAAGGATCGATTCAAATGTCCGAGCCAGTCAAACTGCGCCCACACAACCAGGCCCACTGCAAGGATTGCAGCCTGGCCCCCCTGTGCCTGCCTCTTTCGCTGAACCTGGAAGACATGGACGCACTGGATGAAATCGTCAAACGGGGGCGTCCGCTGAAAAAAGGCGAGTTCCTGTTCCGCCAGGGTGACAATTTCGGCTCGGTCTACGCAGTACGCTCCGGCGCCCTGAAAACCTTCAGCCTCAGCGACAGCGGCGAAGAGCAGATCACCGGTTTCCACCTGCCCAGCGAGCTGGTCGGCCTGTCGGGCATGGATACCGAAGCCTACCCGGTGTCGGCCCAGGCTCAGGAAACCACCTCCGTCTGCGAAATCCCTTTCGAACGCCTCGACGAACTGTCGGTTCAGCTGCCGCAGCTACGCCGCCAACTGATGCGGGTGATGAGCCGTGAAATCCGTGATGACCAGCAAATGATGCTGCTGCTGTCGAAAAAGACCGCCGACGAGCGCATTGCCACCTTCCTGGTCAACCTGTCGGCACGCTTCCGCGCCCGTGGCTATTCGGCCAACCAGTTCCGCCTGAGCATGTCGCGCAACGAAATCGGCAATTACCTGGGCCTGGCGGTTGAAACCGTGTCACGGGTGTTCACCCGCTTCCAGCAAAACGGCCTGCTGCGCGCCGAAGGCAAGGAAGTGCACATCCTCGACCCGATCCAGCTGTGCGCGCTGGCCGGTGGTGCAATCGAGGCCTGAAGCCCGTATTTAGCGGGTATACTTGGGCATTCGTTTTCCCAGGATACCCGCAACAATGCACAGCGACGCCTTCGACCTCAAAGCCCTGATCCGCCCGGTAGTGGACTTCCCTAAACCGGGGGTGATCTTCCGCGACATCACCCCGCTGTTCCAGTCGCCGCGCGGGCTGCGCTATGTGGCCGATCAGTTCATCGAGCGCTATGTCGAGGCTGAATTCAGCCACATTGGCGCCATGGACGCGCGGGGTTTCCTGATCGGCTCCATCATCGCCCACCAGCTCAACAAGCCACTGATCCTGTTCCGCAAGCAAGGCAAGCTGCCGGCTGACGTGCTGAGCGAGGGCTACCAGACCGAATACGGCGAAGCCTTCCTGGAAGTACATGCCGACAGCCTGTGCGAAGGTGATTCGGTGCTGATTTTCGATGACCTGATCGCCACAGGCGGCACGCTGCTGGCGGCGGCCAACCTGGTGCGCCGTACCGGCGCCCAGGTGTTCGAAGCAGCGGCGATCATTGACCTGCCAGAGCTGGACGGGTCGCGCCGGCTGCAAGCGGCCGGGGTGCCTACCTTCTGCCTGACCGAGTTTTCCCTCAGCGAATACTGAGTATTCAGAAACAACGCTGACCCCGTGGGAGCGGGTTCACCCGCGCAGCACCCAACGCGGTGCATGGCACCGGCTGCGCCGGTGTTCGCGGGTAAACCCGCTCCCACAGGGCCCCAGCAACTCTGAATCAGAGCGAAATCGGCCGCCGCCCTGCGAAGGCATGGGCCAAAGTCCCACCGTCCACCAGCTCCAGCTCCCCTCCCAGCGGCACCCCATGGGCAATGCGCGAAGCCACCAACCCCTTCTCGCTCAGCAACTGCGCAATGTAGTGCGCCGTAGCCTCCCCTTCCACCGTCGGGTTGGTCGCCAGAATCACCTCGGTGAAGGTGCCCTGCTCCTCGATCCGCGCCATCAACTGTGGAATGCCGATTGCCTCTGGCCCCAAACCGTCCAGCGGCGACAGATGGCCCTTGAGCACGAAGTAACGGCCACGGTAGCCGGCCTGCTCTACCGCATAGACATCAGTCGGCCCCTCGACTACACACAACTGGGTATCATCGCGTCGCGGGTCGGCACACTGCGGGCACAACTCCTGCTCGGTAAGGGTGCGGCACTGCCGGCAATGCCCTACCCCTTCCATGGCCTGGGTCAAAGCCTGAGCCAGGCGCAGGCCGCCGCTGCGGTCACGCTCGAGCAGTTGCAGGGCCATGCGCTGGGCGGTTTTCTGGCCGACACCTGGCAGGATGCGCAGGCCGTCGATCAATTGGCGGATGAGGGGGCTGAAGCTCATGGGGAAGGCCTGACAATTCAATAAGAGGCGGTTTATACCCAGCGGGGGCGGTGGCGTCAAATCAGCAGGCCCTATCGCCGGCAAGCTCTCACACGGTAAAAAAAAGCCGCCGCTGGTGTCAGCGGCGGCTTTCAGAAGCGCAATGCCTTAGAACGGCATCTTGAAGCCTGGCGGCAGTTGCATGCCGGCGGTCATGCCGCCCATTTTTTCCTGGCTGCTCTGCTCGACCTTGCGCACTGCGTCATTCAACGCAGCGGCGATCAGGTCTTCCAGCACTTCCTTGTCGTCTTCGTCAGTCGACATCAGGCTCTGGTCGATGCTGACGCGCTTGACGTCGTGACGACCGGTCATCACGACGCTCACCAGGCCGCCACCGGACTGGCCGGTAACTTCGGCGTTGGCCAGCTCTTCCTGCATCTTCTGCATCTTTTCCTGCATCTGCTGGGCCTGCTTCATCAGGCCGGCCATGCCACCTTTCATCATGGGGTATACCTCGATTGGGTCATGTGATGCGGCCCGGCACCGGGCCGGCCGCATGGTTATCCGTTACTGGCCCTGATTGGTCAGGGCTTCTACAGGCTCAATAGTATCCTGCCGCACCTTGGCGCCGAACAACTTGATCATCTGCTGGATCAACGGATCCTGCTCGATCGAGTTGACGGCATCCTGCTGGCGCTCGGCACGCTTGCGCGACGCCGCCTGGGCCGGGGTTTCCTGCTCGGGCAGGATCAGCTCGATGCGCAGGTTCAGCGTGCGCCCCAGATGCTGGTTGAGCGCGTCATTCAGGCGCCGTTGCTGGGTGGCGTTGAACAGCGCACCCTGGCCCGGGTCCAGGTGCAGCAGCCAGTCGTCGCCATCGGCGGAAATCAGCGTACAGTTTGCAGCGATGTTGCCTGTCATCCCGGACACAGGCAACTGTGGGAATAATTCCAGCCATTGCAGGGCCAGGCCGGTAGCCGGCCTGGCTGCCGGCAGCGGCTCGGCTGCAGGCTTGGGTGCTTCCTCCTGGACATGCTCGGCCAATTCGTCCAGGTAGCTGAAACCGACCGGGTCGCTTTCGCCGTCGTAATAGTCTTCGTCCAGCGGCGGCTCGTCGTCGCGATCCATGCCTACGGCGGCGTAGGCAGACGGGTCGAACGGTGGCGCGTCATCATGGGCCGGCGCAGCCTGCGGGGCCGGGGTGGCTGCCACTGGCGCGGGTGCAGCGGCCGGCGCAGGGGCGGGCTCAGCCATGACCGGCGCAGGCGCTTGAGCAGGTTCTTCCCAGGGCAGGTCGACAACCTCGGCAACCGGCTCTGCTCGTGGCTCAGGCTCGGTCTCGATAACCGGGGCAGGCTCGACAACCGGCTGCGCCTCGACCGGCGGAAGGCCCGGTTCGACCGGCGCTGGGGCCTCGGCCTGCGGCTCGTCAACCGGCACAGCAGTTTCCACCACGGCAACCGCTGGCGTTGCCACCGGTGTTGCAGGATCAGTTGTGGCCGGGCTGATCCCCACTGGCTTTAGCACCGGCTTCGGCGCGTCGTCGGTGTCGGCCGGGCGGAACGCCAACATGCGCAGCAGGACCATTTCAAAGCCGCCACGCGGGTCCGGCGCCAAGGGCAGGTCACGACGACCGATCAGGCCCATCTGGTAATAGAACTGCACATCCTCGGCCGGCAGTGCCTGGGCCAGCGCCAGCACCCGCTCACGGTCCCCCTGGCCGTTGTCCACCGCCTCCGGCAGTGCCTGGGCAATGGCTACGCGGTGCAGCACGTTGAGGATTTCGGCCAGCACGCCAGCCCAGTCCGGCCCTTGCTCGGCCAGGTTGCGCACGGCCTCCAGCAAGGCCCGGGCATCGCCTTCGAGCAACGCCTGAAGCACACCATAGACCTGGCCATGGTCGAGGCTGCCGAGCATGGCCCGCACATCGGCAGCCATTACCTTGCCTTCACCAAAGGCGATGGCCTGGTCGGTCAGGCTCATGGCGTCGCGCATCGAACCGTCGGCAGCACGGCCCAACAGCCACAGGGCATCTGCCTCGAACGGCACGTTTTCGGCGGCCAGCACGTGGCTGAGGTGCTCGACAACCCGCTCCGGGCTCATGTTCTTCAGCGAGAACTGCAGGCAACGTGACAGGATGGTGGCCGGCAGTTTCTGCGGGTCGGTGGTAGCGAGGATGAACTTGACGTAGGGCGGCGGCTCTTCCAGCGTCTTCAGCAAGGCGTTGAACGAGTGGGTCGAGAGCATGTGCACTTCGTCGATCAGGTAGACCTTGAAGCGCCCACGGCTGGGCGCGTACTGCACGTTATCGAGCAGTTCGCGGGTGTCTTCGACCTTGGTGCGGCTGGCGGCGTCGATTTCGATCAGGTCGACAAAACGGCCCTCGTCGATCTCCCGGCAGACCGAACAGGTACCACACGGCGTGGAGGTAATGCCGGTTTCGCAGTTCAGGCACTTGGCAATGATACGGGCGATGGTGGTCTTGCCCACGCCACGGGTACCGGTGAACAGGTAGGCGTGGTGCAGGCGCTGGTTGTCCAAGGCATTGATCAAGGCCTTGAGCACATGGGTCTGGCCGACCATTTCGCGGAACGAGCGCGGACGCCATTTACGTGCAAGAACCTGATAACTCATCGAAAAACCATCGTAGCCTGATCGAGCGGAAGATCGCTAATGCTAGCGGAGCGGGGGCAAAATTGCACCCTGCGCGGCTCGTCTAAGCTATGAATCGGGTATGTGTTGTCCAAGGAGGGTATGCCTTTGCGAAGACTGCTGGCCTTGCTGTTGGTGTGGGCGGCCCAAAGCGCGGCCGAACAGCCGGTGTTGCGCTTTTCCGTAGCCGAGAGCTGGAGCATGCCGCTGGTGCGCATAGAAGGTAACCAGCCGGTGGAGGGCCTGGTTTACGACCTGATACAAGCGCTGGCCAAGGAAGCGGGCGTACGCCCTCAATATCACGTGATGGCCCGCCTGCGCCTGCAGGAAGCGATGAGCAACGGCGATATCGATGTGCGTTGCTATGTCAGCACCCGCTGGTTCAATGACCGCCCTGGGGACTTTGTCTGGAGCATCCCGCTGATTCACCAGCGCGACCTGCTGGTGGGGCGCGTCGGCGACAGCACCCCCATGCCCCCGGAGCAACTGCCACCCCAAGCCATCGGCACGGTGCTGGGCTACACCTACTCGACCCTGCAGCCGTTGCTGGACCAGGGCCGATTGAAGCGTGAAGACAGCCGCAGCCAGCAACTGGTGCTGCAGAAGTTGCAGGCCGGGCGCTATCGGCATGCGGTGAGCAACCAGCTGTCGTTGCAGTGGTTCAACCAGGGTTTGCCGCCCGAGCAGCAATTGCAGGCGCTGGCGGTACTGGAAGAACAGGAGCTGGGGTGCATGGTGCGCAACGACCCGGCGATACCGACCCAAGGGCTGCTGCGGGCGCTGGTGCGGATGAAACAGTCGGGGGAAATCGAGCGGATTGTGCAGCGATTTGCCGCCACTCAATAGACAGCAAGATGTTTCAGGGTTAGGGAGCACCTGAAATTTGAAACTTACAGAATTGAGGTTTTGCGACCCCTGAAATGGAGGCGGCCCCACCAGCCACACCCCGGCACTCGATGTTCCCGCTATGGCTGCTCCCTTCCGGGCCTGACCAGGTTAACGGGTAATCAATGCGGGGGGACCGATGGGGCCACCACTACATGCCTCGCTGAGCAGCGAGTGGCGCCATTGTACCGGTCTTGAGGGCAGATACAACCTCTGGATAAGAAAAAGTCATCATTTCTCAATGACTTGTCCGGGCTGAGAAGGATCATGGCCACATGATTTTGTGCAGGAGCGACCTTGTGTCGCGATCGGGCCGCCAAGCGGCCCCTGCAATGAAGGTGGCAACGCCGGTACCGTGGGGCCGCGGTGCGGCCCGATCGCGACACAAGGCCGCGCCTACAGGGGATAGTGCAAGGCTTTAGATGTCGATGCCCTGCCCGGCCAGAAATGCAACGAAGGCATCTTCGTCCAGCACCTTCACACCCAACTCGGCAGCCTTGGCCAGCTTGGACCCTGCCCCAGGCCCGGCCACCACGCAATGGGTCTTGCCAGACACCGAACCGGCCACCTTGGCACCCAGGCTTTCCAGCTTGTCCTTGGCAATGTCGCGGCTCATCCGTTCCAGCGTCCCGGTCAGCACCCAGGTCTGGCCGGCCAGCGGCAAGCCTTCTGCGACCTTCTTCTCGCTGGTCCAGTGCATACCGAACGCCAGCAACTGCGCCTCGATGTCCCGCGCCAGCTTCTGGTTCGCTTCATCCTTGAAGAACTCGCGCACCGCCTCAGCCTGCTTGGCCGCCAAGGCCTGGCGCAGGTCGATGCCATCTGCGGCGATGATCTTGTCCAGGCTGTCGAGCTTGGCCACCAGTTTCTCGGCACCGGTGGGGCCGACCGAAGCGATGTCGAGCTTGGCAATCATGCCAGCCAACGTGGTGCTGGCGGCGAATTCAGCTGCCAGCTCGCCTTCGTCCTGCAGTTGCATGCCGCTGGCCAGAAGCTGCTCGATGACCTTCTGGTTGTGCTCGTCTTCAAAGAAGTTGTGGATCTCGTAGGCGACTTCCAGGCCGATGTCCGGCAGGTAGGTCAGCACCTGCGGCAAAGCCTGCTGCACACGCGCCAGGCTACCCAGCGAGCGGGCCAGCACCTTGGCAGTCTCTTCGCCGACATCCGGAATGCCCAGGGCGTAAATGAAGCGCGCCAGGGCCGGGCGCTTGCTGGCTTCGATAGCGTCCAGCAGCTTGCGGCTGGACACTTCGGCGAAGCCTTCCAGGCCCACGATCTGATCGAACTCCAATTTGTACAGGTCTGCCGGCGAGCCGATCAGGCCTTCGTCCACCAGTTGCTCGACGCTCTTCTCACCAAGCCCATCGATGTCCATGGCACGGCGCGACACGTAGTGAATGATCGCCTGCTTGAGCTGGGCGCCACAGGCCAGGCGGCCAACACAGCGGTACACCGCGCCTTCGCTGGTGGTTTCCTTGCCCTTGCTGCGTTTGACCAGCTGGGTGCGCTCGACCTGCGAGCCACACACCGGGCACTCGCTAGGCACTTCTACCGGGCGCGCATCCTCCGGGCGGCGCTCCAGCACCACTTGCATCACTTGCGGAATCACGTCACCGGCACGACGGATGATTACCGTGTCGCCAATGCGCAGGCCAAGGCGGGCGATTTCGTCCATGTTGTGCAAGGTAGCGTTGGACACGGTCACACCGGCGACCTTGACTGGCTTCAGGCGCGCCACAGGCGTTACTGCACCTGTACGGCCAACCTGAAACTCGACGTCCAGCACCTCGGTCAGCTCTTCCATGGCCGGGAACTTGTGGGCAATTGCCCAGCGTGGCTCACGGGCGCGGAAGCCCAGCTCGCGCTGGGCGGCCAAGCTGTTGACCTTGAATACCACACCATCGATTTCATAGGGCAGGCTGTTGCGCCGCTCGCCGATATCGCGGTAGTAGGCCAGGCACTCATCGATGCCTGCGGCGTGCTTGAGTTCATGGCTGATCGGCAGCCCCCAGGCCTTGAGCTGCTCAAGGATGCCGATGTGGCTGTCACCAATGCTCTCGGACACCTGGCCGACGCCATAACAGCAGAACTCCAGCGGGCGACTGGCAGTAATTTTCGAGTCCAGCTGACGCAGGCTGCCGGCAGCGGCGTTGCGCGGGTTGGCGAAAGTCTTGCCGCCGGCTTCGGCCTGGGCGGCGTTGAGCCGGTCAAAGCCGGCCTTGCTCATGTACACCTCGCCACGCACTTCCAGCACCGCCGGCCAGCCCTCACCCTGCAACTTCAGCGGAATGTTGCGCACGGTGCGCACGTTGGCGCTGATGTCTTCGCCAGTGGTGCCGTCACCGCGGGTAGCGCCCTGCACCAGCTGACCATCGCGATACAACAAGCTCACGGCCAGGCCGTCGAGCTTGGGCTCGCAGCTGTAGTCGACAGCACCGGGCTGGTCGAGGCCTTCGACGACGCGGCGGCCGAACTCGCGCAGGTCGGTTTCTTCGAAGGCGTTACCCAGGCTGAGCATGGGCACTTCGTGGCGTACCTGGCTGAATGCGGCCAGGGCAGCACCGCCTACACGCTGGGTAGGCGAGTCAGGGGTCACCAGGTGTGGGTGTTCGGCTTCAAGCGCCTTCAGCTCATTGAACAGACGGTCGTATTCGGCATCGGGCACGCTCGGCTCATCGAGCACATAGTAGCGGTAGTTGTGCTGGTCGAGCTCGGCACGCAGTTCGTGGATACGGGATTCGGCGGTCATGGGTTTTGTCTTCTCTTGCAAAGCAAAAGAGCAGCGTGGGGGTGGTGCATGGGGTTCAAGGTAATTGTTGCTTGTGCTGGCCTCTTCGCGGGTAAACCCGCTCCTACAAGGGCATCACACACCCCAAGGGCGGCGATGTACCTGTGTAGGAGCGGGTTTACCCGCGAAGAGGCCGGAACAGGCTACAACCATACCCGAACCAACCAGCACGCCCTCAGGCTGCTCTTTCGTCTGGATCTGTCAGCGCTTCTGGGTCAGCGCGCGGCGCTCGAACTCGACGATGCGCTGGCGGTAGTGCTCGATGGTCTGGGCCGTCAGCACACTGCGCTGGTCGTCCTTGAGCTCACCGTTCAGTTCATGGGCCAACTTGCGCGCCGCAGCCACCATCACATCGAAGGCCTGCTTCGGATGCCGCGGGCCCGGCAGGCCAAGGAAGAAGCTCACCGCACGGGTGCTGAAGTGGTCGATGTCGTCCAGGTCGAACACGCCAGGCTTGACCGCGTTGGCCATGGAGAACAGGACTTCACCGTGGCCGGCCATGCTCTCATGGCGATGGAAGATGTCCATTTCGCCAAAGCGCAGGCCGCTTTCCAGGATGTTCTGCAGCAACGCCGGCCCCTTGAAACCACCCTCATCGCGGGAGATCACGCTGATCACCAGCACTTCCTCGGCCGGCGGCAGGTCCTTCACACTGTTGCTGGCAGCCGGCGCCGCGTTGCCGCGGGTGTTGTCCGCGGCAAAGTCGTCGTCGCTGTCGGCAAACAGGTCGGGCTCGCGCGGCGCGGCGCTCAGGTTCAGGTCGCCCTGCTGCACATCGGCAGCCGCAGTGGCACGCTTGGCGCGCTTGCTGGCCTTGGCCGACTTCGGCTCGCGCTCGCGATCACGCGCGGAAGCACTCAGCGACGGCAGGTCGCTTTCGTCGAGCTCAGGCTCCTTGTGCGTATCCAGCACCCGCGACGGGCCGAGTACTTCGGCACTGCCGCCCTCTTCGTCCGGCAGGTTGGAATAACTGCGATCCAGACGGAATTTCAACTTGCCTTTGCCGCCGCGCATGCGGCGCCAGCCGTCGAAAAGAATACCGGCAATGACAATGATGCCGATGACGATCAGCCACTCGCGCAGACCGATTTCCATGTAATCCCGTGCCTCTATAAAAATATGCTTGAAAACAAAGGGTTCAAAGCCCTTTAACACGTGGCGCCAACTCTATGTTCTGACAGGCGTTTTACCCACGCAAAAAACGAGTGACATTAAGCTAGCACGACCAAAGACAACTTTACACCGTCTGTCGCACATGGCGGGGGCATTTCGCTACAGAATGTGCCCCCATCGTCGCGCATCACGCGTCGACCATAGCCATGGCGGCCTCCACATCAACTGCAACAAGACGTGAACAACCGGGTTCATGCATGGTCACCCCCATCAACTGGTCCGCCATCTCCATGGCAATCTTGTTATGGGTGATGTAGATGAACTGCACGCTTTCACTCATTTCCTTGACCAGACGGGCGTAGCGCCCGACGTTGGCATCGTCCAGCGGCGCATCGACTTCGTCGAGCATGCAGAACGGTGCGGGGTTCAACTTGAAGATGGCAAACACCAGCGCCAAAGCAGTCAGCGCCTTCTCGCCGCCGGACAGCAGATGGATGGTGCTGTTCTTCTTGCCCGGTGGCCGTGCCATGATCGTCACCCCTGTATCGAGTAGATCTTCGCCCGTCAGTTCCAGATAAGCGCTGCCACCACCGAAAACTTTTGGGAAAAGTGCCTGTAATCCGGCATTTATCTGATCAAAGGTATCCTTGAAGCGGTTGCGGGTTTCCTTGTCGATCTTGCGAATGACGTTTTCCAGGGTCTCCAGCGCTTCGACCAGGTCGGCGTCCTGGGCATCCAGATAGCGCTTGCGCTCGGATTGCTGCTCGTATTCCTCGATGGCGGCCAGGTTGATCGCACCCAGGCGCTGGATACGCGCGTCAAGCTGTTCCAGCGCTTGTTCGGTACCCTGCTCGCTGGCCTCGGCCTCCAGGGTGGCAAGCACCCCTTGCAGGTCATAGCCATCGGCCAGCAACTGCTCCTGCAAGGTCTTGCGCCGCACATCCAGGCCCTGGCACTCCAGCCGCAACTGCTCCAGTTGCCCGCGCAGCAGTTGGGCCTGCTGCTCGGCCTGGGTGCGACGCTTTTCAGCATCGCGCAGTTCACGGTCGGCTTCGTCCATGTGCAGGCGCGCCAGGCGCATTTCTTCATCGACGCTCATGCGCAGTTCCAGCAGCGCCTCCAGCTTCAGGCGCAACTCTTCCTGGGGCGCCTCGCCCTCCTCCAGGTTCAGGCTCAATTGCTCCTGGCGCTCGGTCAGCCGTGCCGCCTGCTGCTCCAGGCGTTCCAGGGCCTGGCGCGTGGAGTCATGTTGCGCACGCAACGACCCCAAGCGCACCGCCAGCTGGTGGGCATGGTCCTTGTGCTGACGGGCTTCCTGGCGCACCCGGTCGAGGCTTTCGCGCAGGGTGTCGCGGCGAGCCATCAACTGCTCGCGCTGTTCGGTGTCCTGGGCCATCAGCTCCAGGGCTTCTTGCAGCAGCAGGCGGGCTTCGCCCAACTGCTCGTGCTCAAGCGCACGCTGTTCTTCCAGTTCCGCCAGTTCTTCTTGCAAACGCCGGCGGCGCAGTTCGACCTGCTCGGCACGGGCGCGGCTGGCCGAAATGCTGGCCTTCAGCTCGCCGTGCAGGCGGTTTTCTTCCTGGCTGCGGCGGCGCAGTTGCTCGCGCTGTTCTTCCAGGCCCAACTGCTGCTCGCGCAGAGCTTGCAGTTGCTGCTCCAGTTGCTCCAGCGCCGCTGCCTGCTCAAGCTGCTGCTGGCCCAGCCGTTCAATTTCCTGGCCGCGCGCAAGCACACCGCCTTCAGCCTCACCCCCACGCCGTACGCGCAGAAAGTGCCGACCAACCCAGTAGCCATCGCGGCTGACCACGCTCTGCCCCTCACCGAGCGAGGCACGCTGCGCCAGTGCCTGGGCCAGGTCTTCCACAGGTTTGATCTGGCCCAGCCAGGGCGCCAGATCGACACGGCCTTCGACCTTATCCAGCAGGCTGCCCGGCAACGACGAACCGCCACCGCTTGCCAGCAGCAAGCGCAACTCGCCCTGCTCCAGGCCGGAAAAATCGAGGCCGTTGAAGCTGTCCACCAGCACCGCTTGCAGGTCAGCGCCGAGCACGGTTTCCACCGCAAGCTCCCAACCCGGCTCTACCCGCAACCCTTCGGCCAGGCGCGGCTGTTGCTCAAGGCCCTGGCCAAGCAGCCAGTCTGCGGCGCCCGCGCCCGGTTCCAGGGCAGCCTGTTGCAAGGCCTCCAGCGATGCCAGGCGACCACCCAGGCGCTGCAGCTCGCCCTGTGCCTGCTGCTGAGCCTGGCTGGCCTGATGCAGTTGCTCGCGCGCACCCTCCAGCCGCTCGACCACCTGCTCTTCTGATAACTGCAATTCCTCCAGCAGCATTTCGCTGCTGGCCAACTGCTCGGCCAGTTCGAGCATCGCAGCGTCCTGCGGGTCGCTACCCAGTTGCTCGCGTTCCTCGCCCAGCTTACGCTGGCGCTCGGCCTGGCGCTCAAGGCTGGTTTCCAGCTGCTGCAGGCGTGCCTGCTGCACTTCGGCCTGCCGGCGCGGCTCAGCGGAGCGGCTATTGAAGCTGTCCCACTGTTCCTGCCAGCCATGCATGCCCTGTTCAGCCTCTTCCAGCGCGGCAGCGGCTTCTTCAGCGGCGGCCAAGGTCATTTCCTGTTCGGGCTCGAGCATGGCCAATTCTTCGCCCAAGGTGGCCAGCAACGTGCGGTCGTGCCCCAGGTGGGACTCCGTCTCCAGCCGCGTGCGTTCGGCTTCCTTGAAGTCATCCTGCAACTGGCGCAGGCGCTGCTGGCCGTGCTGGATACTCTGCTCAACCCGGGCAATGTCGCCCGCTACCGAGTAAAAGCGGCCCTGCACCTGATTGAAACGTTCGGACAGCTCATGATGGCCGTCACGCAGGCGCTCGATGCTGGCATCGGCATTACGCTGCTCGGCCACCAGTGCCTCGTGGGACACATCCTGGTCGCCGATCACTGATTCACGCTGGCGTACCCGTTCGTCCAGGTCACGCCAGCGCAAGGCCGACAGGCGCGCTTTCATCTGCCGTTCCTGGGCCTTGTACTCCCGGTACTTCTCGGCAGCCTGGGCCTGCCGGTGCAGGCGCTCAAGCTGGCGCTCCAGCTCTTCGCGCAGGTCGGTCAGGCGCGCCAGGTTTTCCTGGGTGCGGCGGATACGGTTCTCGGTTTCGCGGCGGCGCTCCTTGTACTTGGAGATGCCGGCGGCTTCCTCGATGAAATTGCGCAATTCTTCGGGCTTGGCCTCGATCAGCTTGGAGATCATGCCCTGCTCGATGATCGAATAGCTGCGCGGCCCCAGGCCAGTACCGAGGAAGATGTCGGTGATGTCTCGACGGCGGCACTTGGTACCGTTGAGGTAATAGCTGTTCTGCCCGTCGCGGGTAACCTTGCGGCGGATGGAGATTTCGGCGTAGGCGGCGTATTCGCCGACCAAGGTGGTTTCGCTGTTGTCGAACACCAGCTCGATGCTGGCCTGGCTGACCGGTTTGCGGCCACTGGAGCCGTTGAAAATGACGTCGGTCATCGACTCGCCGCGCAGGTTCTTCGCCGAACTCTCGCCCATCACCCAGCGCACCGCGTCGATGATGTTGGACTTGCCGCAGCCATTGGGGCCGACCACGGCCGCCATGTTGCTGGGGAAATTGACCGTGGTCGGGTCGACGAACGACTTGAACCCGGCCAGGCGAATGCACTTCAGGCGCATCGGTCAGCCTCGGGCCAGTGCCGCCAGCACCAGTTCGCAGCTGCGCTGGCCATATGCGGTAAGCACCTCGCGAATGAGCGGCAGGTCGCGGGCGACCACGGCTTCGAGCAGGCGGGCGAACAAGTCGAGGTAGTCGATCATGTTGGCCTGACGCTGGTCCAGTGACAGGTAGTAGGCACGGCTCATGGCCGGCTGCAGGTTCTCTACGGTTTCCTGCAGGAACGGGTTGTCGGCGAACGGATAGGCCGCACGCATGACCGCGAAACTGTCGGCGACGAAGGTCTTGATGTCCAACTGGTCATGGGCGCGTTGCAGGCGCTGCTGAATCTCCAGAAATGGGCGCAGATCGGCCTCGGTGCGCCATTTTTGCGCAACGGCGTTGCCCAGCAGGATGTAGAACTCGCCCATCAGCGCGCACAGGCTGCGCACGCTGCGCTCATCCAGTTCGGTCACGTGGGCACCGCGGCGCGGCAGGATCGCGACCAGATGGCGGCGTTCGAGGATCAGCAGCGCTTCGCGCACCGAGCCACGGCTGACATTGAGCGCCTGGGTTACTTTCTGCTCCTGGATACGCTCGCCTGGCGCCAGCTCGCCGCGGATAATGCGTTCGGCCAGGTAATCGGCAATCTGCTCGGAGAGGCTGTCCGGGGCCTTGAACGTCATGGTTTTCCTTCAAAATCATTAAACTGGGCACAAGGGGCGAATTGTAGCGTACTTGGGCGGTAATCGCGCAGAGGGGCCAGGCGGTTTATTTGACCTGCCAGACAACCATGCGCCCGGCGCGATCTATGCTTGGGATAGGGGCAATGTGTTCGGCCGGGTATGGATATGGGCATTTTCTTGACCTTTGAGTCAGAAAAATATTGACCTGCTAGACAGGTGTTGCTTAGAGTCCGCCCAACAACAATAAAACCATTGCGAGGCTATCCCCGTGATCCAGTTTCTTGTCAACCAGGAGCTGCGTAGTGAGCACGCCCTGGACCCGAACATGACGGTGCTGCAGTACCTGCGCGAGCACCTGGGAAAACCCGGTACCAAGGAGGGCTGCGCCAGTGGTGACTGCGGCGCCTGCACCGTGGTGGTCGGCGAACTGACCCAGGACGAACAAGGCAACGACAGCCTGCGCTATCGCAGCCTCAACTCGTGCCTGACGTTCGTCTCGTCGCTGCACGGCAAGCAACTGATCAGTGTCGAAGGCCTCAAGCACCAGGGCCAGCTGCACAGCGTGCAACAGGCCATGGCCGATTGCCATGGCTCGCAATGCGGCTTCTGCACCCCCGGTTTCGTCATGTCGTTGTTCGCGCTGCAAAAGAACAGCAGCGGCCCCGACCTGCACCAGGCCCAGGAAGCCCTGGCCGGCAACCTGTGCCGCTGTACCGGCTACCGGCCGATTCTCGACGCAGCCGAGCAAAGCTGCCGCCAGCCCTGCCGCGACCAATTCGATGCCCAGCAGGGGCAAACCATCAGCCGCCTGAAGGCCATTGCCCCAACCCAGACCGGAGAGCTGAACAGCGGCGACAAGCGCTGCCTGGTGCCGCTGACCGTTTCCGACCTGGCCGACCTGTACAGCTCGCACCCTGAAGCCCGCCTGCTGGCGGGCGGTACCGACCTGGCGCTGGAAGTCACCCAGTTCCACAAGACCCTGCCAGTGATGATCTACGTCGGCCACGTGGCCGAGCTCAAGCGCATCGAGAAAACCGCCAGCCACCTGGAAATTGGTGCCGCCACCCCACTTACCGACTGCTACGGCGCACTCAACGAGGAATACCCCGACTTCGGCGCCCTGCTGCACCGCTTCGCCTCGCTGCAGATCCGCAACCAGGGCACCCTCGGCGGCAACATCGGCAACGCTTCACCCATTGGCGACTCGCCGCCCCTACTGATAGCCTTGGATGCGCAGGTCGTACTCCGCCAGGGCGAACGCCAGCGGGTAATGCCACTGGAAGACTACTTCATCGACTACCGCATCACCGCCCGCCAGGACAGCGAGTTCATCGAGAAGATCATCGTCCCGCGCGCCTCCAGTGACTGGGCGTTCCGCGCCTATAAAGTGTCCAAGCGCCTGGACGACGACATTTCTGCCGTGTGCGCTGCGTTCAACCTGAGCATCGAAGACGGCGTGGTCAGCGGTGTACGCATCGCCTTCGGCGGCATGGCAGCCATCCCCAAACGCGCCCGTGCCTGCGAAGCAGCGCTGCGCGGCAAGCCGTGGGACCAAGCCGCCATCGAGCGTGCCTGCCAGGCACTGGCCGAAGACTTCACCCCGCTCAGCGACTTCCGCGCCAGCAAGGAATACCGCCTGCTGACCGCGCAGAACCTGCTGCGCAAGTACTTCATCGAACAGCAAACGCCGTACATCGAAACCCGGGTGACCGCTTATGTCTAACCATCACGTAGCCAAGAGCCAGGCCGAGATGGCCGAACTGTTCAGCCAGGACCTCACCACCGGGGTGGGCCGCAGTGTCAAGCACGACAGCGCTGACAAGCACGTATCCGGCGAGGCTGTGTACATCGACGACCGCCTGGAATTCCCCAACCAGTTGCACGTGTATGCGCGCACTGCCGACCGCGCCCATGCACGCATCCTGCGCATCGACACCTCGCCCTGCTATGCCTTCGAGGGTGTGCGCATCGCCATTACCCACGAAGATATCCCCGGCTTGAAAGACATCGGCCCGGTGGTGGCCGGCGACCCGCTGCTGGCCATCGACAAGGTCGAGTTCTTCGGCCAGCCGGTACTCGCCGTCGCCGCTCGCGACCAGGAAACCGCACGCCGCGCTGCCATGGCCGCGATCGTCGAGTACGAAGACCTGGAGCCGGTACTGGACGTAGTCGACGCACTGCGCAAGAAGCACTTCGTGCTCGACAGCCACACCCACCAGCGCGGCGACTCGGCGGCCGCCCTGGCCAGCGCCCCGCACCGCATCCAGGGCACCCTGCACATCGGCGGCCAGGAGCACTTCTACCTGGAAACACAGATTTCCTCGGTGATGCCTACCGAGGACGGCGGCATGATCGTCTACTGCTCCACGCAGAACCCTACCGAAGTGCAGAAACTGGTCGCCGAAGTGCTCGACGTGCCGATGAACAAGGTAGTGCTGGACATGCGCCGCATGGGCGGCGGTTTTGGCGGCAAGGAAACCCAGGCCGCCAGCCCGGCGTGCCTGTGCGCCGTGGTGGCGCGCCTGACCGGCCAGCCGACCAAGATGCGTCTGCCGCGGGTCGAAGACATGACCATGACCGGCAAGCGCCACCCGTTCTATGTCGAATACGACGTAGGCTTCGACGACAATGGTCGCCTGCACGGCATCAACTTCGACCTGGCCGGCAATTGCGGCTACTCGCCTGACCTGTCGGGCTCGATTGTCGACCGTGCCATGTTCCACTCCGACAACGCCTACTACCTGGGCGATGCCACCGTGCACGGCCACCGTTGCAAGACCAACACCGCCTCCAACACCGCCTACCGCGGTTTTGGCGGCCCACAGGGCATGGTTGCCATCGAGCAGGTGATGGACCATATCGCTCGCCACCTGGGCCGCGACCCGCTGGCCGTGCGCAAAGCCAACTATTACGGCAAGACCGAGCGCAACGTCACCCACTACTACCAGACCGTCGAGCACAACATGCTCGAGGAGATGACCGCCGAACTGGAGGCCAGCAGCGACTACGCCGAACGCCGCGAGTCGATTCGCCGCTTCAACGCCAACAGCCCGGTACTGAAAAAGGGTCTGGCGCTGACCCCGGTCAAGTTCGGCATCTCGTTCACCGCCACCTTCCTCAACCAGGCCGGTGCGCTGATCCACATTTACACCGACGGCAGCATCCACCTGAACCACGGCGGCACCGAGATGGGCCAGGGCCTGAATACCAAGGTGGCGCAGGTGGTGGCGCAGATCTTCCAGGTAGATTTCAGCCGCATCCAGATCACCGCCACCAACACCGACAAGGTGCCCAACACCTCGCCGACCGCTGCCTCCAGTGGCGCCGACCTGAACGGCAAGGCGGCACAGAACGCTGCCGAAATCCTCAAGCGGCGCCTGACCGAGTTCGCCGCACGGCACTATCAGGTGACCGAGGAAGATGTCGAATTCCGCAACGGCCATGTGCGCGTGCGTGACCAGATCGTCAGCTTCGAACAACTGGTGCAGCAGGCCTACTTTGCCCAGGTGTCGCTGTCCAGTACCGGCTTCTACCGCACGCCGAAGATTTTCTACGACCGCAGCCAGGCACGTGGCCGACCGTTCTACTACTACGCCTTCGGCGCCGCCTGCGTGGAAGTGATCGTCGACACGCTGACCGGCGAATACAAGATGCTGCGTGCCGACATCCTGCATGACGTGGGCGATTCGCTGAACCCGGCCATCGACATCGGCCAGGTGGAAGGCGGTTTCATTCAGGGCATGGGCTGGCTGACCACCGAAGAACTGGTGTGGAACGCCAAGGGCAAGCTGATGACCAATGGCCCGGCCAGCTACAAGATCCCGGCGGTGGCCGACATGCCCCTGGATTTGCGGGTGAAGCTGGTGGAAAACCGCAAGAACCCGGAAGACACCGTGTTCCACTCCAAGGCCGTGGGCGAGCCGCCGTTCATGCTCGGCATCGCCGCCTGGTGTGCGATCAAGGATGCCGTGGCCAGCCTGGCCGACTACCGCGTGCAGCCGAACATCGACGCGCCGGCAACACCGGAGCGGGTGCTGTGGGGCTGTGAGCAGATGCGCAAGGCGGTGGCGGCAGCGCAACCTGCCGAACCGGAACTGGAAACCGTCACCCACTGACAGTGAGGCCCCCTGTAGGAGCGGGCTTGCCCGCGAAGACGGCGGTGAATCCACCCTCGCATTCGCGGCGGTCTGCGCTCCGATAAACCCGCTCCCACAGGGAATGTGGAAGACCTTAAAAGAGGTTATGGATCATGCACCAATGGATCAACGCCCTCGCCGACCACCAGTCCCGTGGCGAAGCCTGCGTACTGGTGACCATCATCGAGGAGCGCGGCTCGACCCCGCGCAATGCTGGCTCGAAGATGGTGGTCAGCGCCAGCGGCCTGTACGACACCATCGGCGGCGGCCACCTGGAATACAAAGCCCTGCACATCGCCCGGCAAATGCTTGAAGAACAGCGCACCACCCCGCACCTCGAGCGCTTCAGCCTTGGTGCCAGCCTGGGCCAATGCTGCGGCGGCGTTACCGTATTGTTGTTCGAACCGATGGCCGCCGTGCAGGCGCAAATCGCCGTGTTCGGCGCGGGCCATGTCGGCCGGGCTCTGGTACCCTTGCTCGCCGCGCTGCCCTGCCGGGTGCGCTGGATCGACTCGCGTGAACAGGAATTCCCCGAGCTCATCCCCAACGGGGTGACCAAGGTTGTCAGTGAGGAGCCGGTCGACGAAGTCGCGGACCTGCCGCCAGGCTGCTACTGCATCGTCATGACCCACAACCACCAGCTCGACCTGGAACTGACCGCCGCCATTCTCAAACGCAACGACTTCACCTGGTTCGGCCTGATCGGTTCGAAGACCAAGCGGGTCAAGTTCGAACACCGCCTGCGCGAGCGTGGCTACGACGACACGGTGATGGCGCGCATGCGCTGCCCGATGGGCCTGGCCGAGGTCAAGGGCAAACTGCCTATCGAGATTGCCGTGTCCATCGCCGGCGAAATCATCGCCACCTACAACGCCTGCTTCGGCCAGCACGACGCTGCCGCCAATGCCGGCCCCATTGCCCAGTTGCTGCCGCCTTCCCGGCGCAGCCAAGCTATTTGACGAGTGTTTTATGACCGTTACCCGCAAAGCCTACCGTGCCGCCATCCTGCACAGCATTGCCGACCCGGCCGAGGTGGGCCTGGAAGCTTCCCATGAGTACTTCGAAGACGGCCTGCTGGTGATCGACGACGGCCGCATCAGTGCCATTGGCCACGCCAGCGACCTGCTGCCGACGCTGGATGCCGGCATACCGGTCGAGCATTATCAGGATGCGCTGATTACCCCAGGCTTCATCGATACCCACATCCACTTCCCGCAGACCGGCATGATTGGCTCCTACGGCGAGCAATTACTGGACTGGCTCAACACCTACACCTTCCCGTGCGAAAAGCAGTTCGCCGACAAGGATCACGCCGACAAGGTGGCGAAGATTTTCCTCAAGGAACTGCTACGCAACGGCACCACCACTGCGCTGGTGTTCGGCAGCGTGCACCCGGAATCGGTCAATGCCCTGTTCGAAGAAGCCGAGCGCCTGGACCTGCGCCTGATCGCCGGCAAGGTGATGATGGACCGCAATGCCCCGGACTACCTGACCGACACCGCCGAGTCCGGCTATGCCGAAAGCAAGGCGCTGATCGAGCGCTGGCACGGCAAGGGCCGCCTGCACTACGCGGTCACCCCACGCTTTGCGCCAACCAGTACGCCGGAGCAATTGGCCCTGGCTGGGCAACTGCTGAAGGAACACCCGGGCGTATACATGCACACGCACCTGTCGGAAAACCTCAAGGAAATCGACTGGGTCAAGTCGCTGTTCCCCGAGCAGAAAGGCTACCTGGACGTATACGAACACTTTGAGCTGCTGGGCGAGCGCTCGGTGTTCGCCCATGGCGTGCACCTGTGCGACGAGGAATGCCAGCGCCTGGCCGAAACCGGCTCTGCCGTGGCGTTCTGCCCCACCTCCAACCTGTTCCTGGGCAGCGGCCTGTTCAACCTGCCGCAGGCCGAGCGCTTCAAGGTCAATGTGGGCCTGGGCACCGACGTGGGTGCCGGCACCAGCTTCTCGCTGCTCAACACCCTGAACGAGGCATACAAGGTGATGCAGTTGCAAGGCGCGCGCCTGCACCCGTACAAGTCACTGTACCTGGCCACCCTCGGCGGCGCCCGTGCGCTGCGCCTGGACGACCGCATCGGCAGCCTGCGCCCGGGCAACGATGCCGACTTCGTAGTGTTGGACTACAAGGCCACGCCGCTGCTGGACTACCGCATTCAGCAGTCCAACAGCATCGAGGAAACCTTGTTCGTCCTCACCACCCTGGGCGACGACCGCACCGTGCGTGAAACCTACGCTGCTGGGCGTTGCGTGCACCAGCGCTAAGGCTCTTTCGCCAGCCCTCTGTACAGCGCACCGCCGATTGCAGCACCGATCAGCGGTGCCACCCAGAACAGCCACAGCTGTTGCAGCGCCCAGCCCCCGACAAACAAGGCCGGCCCCGTGCTACGCGCGGGGTTGACCGAAGTATTGGTGACCGGAATGGAGATCAGGTGAATCAGGGTCAAAGCCAGCCCGATGGCAATTGGCGCAAAACCTGCCGGTGCCCGTGAGTCGGTCGCCCCCATGATCACCACCAGGAACATGGCGGTCATCACCACTTCACTGACAAAACCCGCACCCAGCGTGTAGCCGCCAGGAGAGTGATCGGCGTAGCCGTTCGAAGCCAGCCCGGAAGACAGTTCGAAGCCCGCCTTGCCGCTGGCGATCAGATAGATCACGCCCGCCGCCAGGATGGCGCCGATCACCTGGGCGATCACATAGGGGAGCAACTCTTTGGCCGGGAAGCGCCCGCCCACCACCAGCCCGAACGACACGGCAGGGTTGAGGTGACAGCCAGAAATATGGCCGATGGCGAAAGCCATGGTGAGCACAGTGAGGCCGAAGGCGAAGGCGACACCGAGCACACCGATGCCGACAGGGGAACTGGCTGCGAGTACCGCACTGCCACAACCACCGAGAACCAGCCAGAAGGTGCCGATCAGTTCGGCCCCCATCCGTGTACCGAGGGACATGCTCATCAATCCATTCCTCAAGAAGTTGAACGCAACGAATGCGCAAGCCCAACTGCTTGATGAAGGTTTGCTCACAAGAATTTAGCAGACCTTTGGCTGCAGGAGCGGCTTCAGCCACGAAGAACCCTACGCGGTGGATGGCACCGGCTTTGCCGGTGCTCGCGGCTGAAGCCGCTCCTACAAGGGTTTGAACGGCACCGAAAGCTGCTGTGCCCGAACAGGCAAACGATCAACCCTTGGCCGAAACCTTGGGCTTCTTCAACAGGTGCGAGAACACCGCATGCAGGTCGTCCGAGGCGCTCTCCTCGTCCAGGTTCAGCTTGCTGTCGATATGGTCCATGTGGTGCATCATCAGGCTTACCGCCTGCTCGGCATCGCGCGCCTCGATGGCATCGATCAGTTGCATGTGCTCGTCATACGAGCAGTGGGAGCGGGTGCCGGTTTCATACTGGGCAATGATCAGCGAGGTCTGCGACACCAGGCTGCGCTGGAAGCTCACCAGCGGTGCATTGCCCGCAGCTTCGGCCAGCTTCAGGTGGAACTCGCCGGACAGGCGAATACCGGCACCACGGTCCCCCCGCGAGAAGCTGTCGCGTTCTTCACGCACCATCTGCCGCAGCTCGTTGAGCTGGTCCAGCGTGGCGTGCTGCACGGCCAGTTCGGTGATGGCGCGTTCAACCATGCGCCGCGAGAAAAACACCTGGCGCGCTTCTTCCACGGTCGGGCTGGCCACCACCGCACCGCGGTTAGGCCGCAGTAGCACCACGCTTTCGTGGGCCAGGCGCGACAGGGCGCGGCGGATGATGGTGCGGCTGACGCCAAAGATTTCGCCCAGCGCTTCCTCGCTCAACTTGGTGCCCGGTGCCAGACGCTGCTCGAGGATCGCCTCGAAAATGTGCGCGTAGACGATGTCGTCCTGGGTACCGCTGCGGCCGGCCTTGCCGACACGTGCAGGTTTCTTCAGAGGTTGCAGCTGTTCGTTCATGGGCTCTCGAGGCACGAAGAGAAAGTATGGCGCCATTGTACACAGGCTGAGGCGATTCCGCAGGGGGCGTTTTACCTATATAGCCGTTGTACGACGCATTGCGCACACAAAACATAAAACATTATTTGCATTCTTTGTACACAAAAGCATAATCCACCGAGCAACTTCTTGACCTATGAGTCAACAAATCGGTCAGACGTCTGCCTTCCCTCACGGGGCCGCCAAGTGCATTGCTCAGGAATGGCTCCATAACAACAAGAAAGACTTGAGGAGTACCCGCTGTGGAAAGCCGCAAATCCGAAGCCCCTACGCTGGATCTCGCCCCACCGCTCGAAACGAGTTGGCTGGAGCGGATTTTCAAACTCAAGCAACACGGCAGCACCGTCAGAACCGAAATGATCGCCGGGGTGACCACTTTCATCACCATGGCCTACATCATCTTCGTCAACCCCAACATCATGGCCGACGCCGGCATCGACCATGGTGCCGCCTTCGTCGCCACCTGCATCGCCGCTGCGCTGGGCTGCCTGCTGATGGGCCTGTACGCCAACTGGCCGGTGGGCCTGGCACCGGGCATGGGGCTTAACGCCTTCTTCACCTACACCGTGGTCGGCACCATGGGCTACAACTGGGAAACAGCGCTGGGGGCGGTGTTCGTCTCGGGTGTGCTGTTCATGTTCCTGACCTTGTCGAAAGTGCGCGAATGGTTGCTCAACAGCATCCCGGTCAGCCTGCGCCATGCCATGGGGGCCGGCGTCGGATTGTTTCTCGGGCTGATCGGCCTGAAGACGGCGGGCATCATCGTCGACAGCCCGGCCACCCTGATCAAGTTGGGCTCGCTGCATGAGCCAGGGCCACTGCTGGCGGCAATCTGCTTCCTGCTGATCGCCATCCTCAGTTACAAGCGCGTGTTCGGCGCGATCCTGATCAGCATCATCGGCGTCACCCTGGCGGGCTGGGGCCTGGGCCTGGTCAAGTTTGCCGGGGTGATGTCGATGCCGCCGAGCCTGGCACCGACCTGGATGGCCATGGATGTAGCCGGCGTGTTCAACGTCAGCATGATCAGCGTGGTGCTGGCGTTTCTGTTCGTGCATATGTTCGACACCGCCGGCACGCTGATGGGCGTGGCGCAGCGCGCCAACCTGGTGGCGCCGGACGGGCGGATAGAGAACCTTTCGAAGGCTTTGAAGGCTGACAGTGCATCAAGTGTGTTCGGTGCAGTGGTGGGTGTGCCACCGGTCACCAGTTATGTGGAAAGTGCTGCAGGTGTGGCAGCGGGCGGTCGTACTGGCCTGACTGCAGTGGTGGTAGGCCTGCTGTTCATCGCCGCAATGTTCTTCGCCCCGCTGGCCGGGATGATCCCCGCCTACGCAACTGCCGGTGCGCTGATCTACGTGGCAATGCTGATGATGGGCAGCATGGCGCACATCCATTGGGACGAAGCTACAGACAGTATTCCGGCGATCGTCACGGTGATCATGATGCCGCTGACCTTCTCGGTAGCGGATGGTATTGCCCTGGGCTTCATCAGCTACGTCGCGCTGAAGGCAGGTACCGGCAAATACAAGGAAATCTCCGCCAGCCTTTGGGTGCTGTGCGCGATCTTCATTGCCAAGTTTGTGTTCCTCTGACCCTTGCTGCACCAACCTGGGGCGCCTCGGCGCCCTTTCTTTATTTCTACGGCCTGTGTTGCAAAAACAGCAGACGAAAAAAAGCCCGCCAGTGTGAGAGCGGGCCAAAGGACCTACGAAGATTCTTCTAGCGACCAACTAGCTTCCACGATAGGTCGAATAGCTGTACGGCGAGATCAACAGTGGCACGTGGTAGTGCTCCTGCTGCTCATCGATACCAAAGCGCAGCACAACAACATCCAGAAACGCCTGGGCCGGCAACTGCACGCCACGGGCGCGGTAGTAGTCACCAGCACTGAACTGCAACTGGTACACACCAGTGCGGTAGTCGTCACCCTGCAGCAGCGGCGCGTCAACGCGGCCATCGCTGTTGGTCAGGGCGGTGTTCACCAGCTCCAGCTGCTGGCCTTCGACACGGTACAGCTCGACCTTGATCGAGCTGCCCGGGCAGCCATGCGCGGCATCCAGTACGTGTGTGGTCAAACGTCCCATTGCTTGTCGCCTCTTGTTCAATCTGTGGGCAAGAAATACTCAGCCTACGCACCCAAACAGGGCCTGCGGCAGGCGGGAATGGCACCATTAAGACATTCCGTCGCAAAATTGTACACAATTTTTTAATCCTTTCCGTCTCACCCAACGATTCTTGTCCAGAAACGACCCATCAGTCGCAAATACAGGGGCTATGCCGACCCCAATGTCATTAGCTGACCAATCAGGCAGGTTTCTTGCACTGTTTTTTCAGCCCCTGGCGAGGCGACAAAAGGGAAGAAATGCGGAAAAACAGGCTTACAAAAGATTTCAGAAGTTGTATACAATCAGCCCATCCGGTGGTGCGACATACCGACGCGGCCCGCCCACCCCCCGCACTAACGCACAAGAAGGAAGACTGCAGTGAGCGCTGACTACCCTCGCGACCTGATCGGTTATGGCAACAACCCTCCTCACCCGCAATGGCCGGGCAACGCTCGCATCGCGCTGTCTTTCGTCCTCAACTACGAAGAAGGCGGCGAACGCAACATCCTGCACGGTGACAAGGAGTCCGAAGCCTTCCTGTCCGAGATGGTCGCCGCCCAGCCCCTGCAGGGCCAGCGCAACATGAGCATGGAGTCGCTGTACGAGTACGGCAGCCGTGCCGGCGTGTGGCGCCTGCTGAAGCTGTTCAAGGACAGCGGCGTGCCTCTCACCGTCTTCGCCGTGGCCATGGCTGCCCAGCGCCACCCTGATGTCATCCGTGCCATGGTCGAAGCCGGCCACGAGATCTGCAGCCACGGCTACCGCTGGATCGACTACCAGAACATGGACGAGGCCCAGGAGCGCGAGCACATGCTCGAAGCCATCCGCATTCTCACCGAACTCACCGGCGAACGCCCGGTGGGCTGGTACACCGGCCGCACCGGCCCGAACACCCGCCGCCTGGTGATGGAAGAAGGCGGTTTCCTGTACGACAGCGACACCTACGACGACGACCTGCCCTACTGGGAGCCGAACAACCCCACCGGCAAGCCGCACCTGGTGATCCCATACACCCTCGACACCAACGACATGCGTTTCACTCAGGTGCAGGGCTTCAACTGCGGCGAGCAGTTCTTCCAGTACCTGAAAGACGCTTTCGACGTGCTGTACGCCGAAGGCGCCGAAGCACCGAAGATGCTCTCCATCGGCCTGCACTGCCGGTTGGTGGGCCGCCCGGCGCGCCTGGCTGCGCTGAAGCGCTTCGTCGATTACGCCAAAAGCCATGACCAGGTCTGGTTCGCCCGTCGCGTGGACATCGCCCGCCACTGGCACACCACCCATCCGTACAAGAAAGAGAACGCCTGATGACCGCCTTCAACACCCTCAAGCCATCTGCCCTGAGCCGTGACGCCTTCGTCAAGGCCTTCGCCGACATCTACGAGCACTCGCCGTGGGTGGCCGAAAAAGCCTACGACCTGGGCCAACTGGGCGAGCTGGACGAGATCGAGGCGCTGCACCAGCGCATGAGCGACATCCTGCTCAGCGCCAACCACGCTGACCAACTGGCGCTGATCAATGCTCACCCGGACCTGGCCGGCAAGGCTGCCATCCAGGGCGAACTGACCGAATCGAGCACCAACGAGCAGGCCGGCGCCGGCATTCACCAGTGCACCGCCGAAGAGTTCGCCCGCTTCACCGAGCTGAACGATGCCTACAAAGCCAAGTTCCAGTTCCCGTTCATCATGGCGGTGAAGGGCAGCAACCGGCACCAGATTCTCGCCGCCTTTGAAAAACGCATCCACAACGATGCCGATGCCGAATTCAAGGAAGCCCTGGCGCAGATCAACCTGATCGCCCTGTTCCGCCTGCTGCAGTTGTAAGCAACAGCCGAACCTATTTCAGTACAACGAACATATAAGAGAGACCCGCATGCGCACCCTGATGATCGAGCCCCTGACCAAAGAAGCCTTCGCCCAGTTCGGAGACGTGATCGAAACCGACGGCAGCGACCACTTCATGATCAACAACGGCTCGACCATGCGCTTCCACAAGCTCGCCACGGTCGAAACCGCCGAGCCCGAAGACAAGGCGATCATCAGCATCTTCCGCGCCGACGCGCTGGACATGCCGCTGACCGTACGCATGCTGGAACGCCATCCGCTGGGCAGCCAGGCTTTCATCCCGCTGCTCGGCAACCCCTTTCTGATCGTGGTCGCGCCCGTTGGCGATGCACCTGTATCAGGCTTGGTCCGCGCCTTCCGTAGTAACGGCAGGCAGGGCGTTAATTACCATCGCGGCGTTTGGCACCACCCGGTGCTTACGATCGAAAAGCGGGATGATTTCCTGGTGGTTGATCGCAGTGGTTCTGGCAACAACTGCGATGAGCATTACTTCACCGAGGAACAGATGCTGATCCTCAATCCCCACCAATAAGAAAAGGTCGGTCATCGCTCACGGTGATCGGCAGAGGTACATACTGTGGAAGCACACCTTCACGAATGGCTGAACCTGAGCATTCGCTGGGTTCACATGATCACCGGTGTCGCCTGGATCGGTGCATCGTTCTACTTCGTCTGGCTGGAGAACCACCTGAACCGAAGCAACCCGCGCGATGGGTTGTCGGGTGATCTCTGGGCGATTCACGGCGGTGGTATCTACCACCTGGAGAAATACAAGCTCGCACCCCCAAAAATGCCCGAGAACCTGCACTGGTTCAAATGGGAAGCCTACTTCACCTGGATGTCCGGTATCGCCCTGCTGTGCGTGGTGTTCTACTGGAACCCGGCGCTGTATCTGCTGGCCCCTGGCAGCACCCTGAGCGGTGCCGAAGGCGTGGCCATCGGTATCGGTTCGCTGGTGGCCGGCTGGTTCATCTACGACTTCCTGTGCGATTCGCCGCTGGGTAAAAAACCTGCCCTGCTCGGTGCCGTGCTGTTCGTACTGATCATTGCTGCCTGCTGGGGCTTCAGCCTGGTGTTCAGCGGCCGTGGTGCTTACCTGCACACCGGCGCGATCATCGGCACCATCATGGTCGGTAACGTGTTCCGCATCATCATGCCGGCCCAGCGCCAGCTGGTGGCGGCGATCGAGAACAACCAGACGCCTGACCCGGTATTGCCGGCCAAGGGCCTGCTGCGCTCGCGTCACAACAACTACTTCACCCTGCCGGTGCTGTTCATCATGATCAGCAACCATTTCCCGAGCACCTACGGTAGCCAGTACAACTGGCTGATCCTGGCCGGTATCGCAGTAGCCGCGGTTCTGATCCGCCACTACTTCAACACTCGCCACGACAGCAACAAGTACGCCTGGACCCTGCCCGTCGGCGCCCTGGCAATGATCTGCCTGGCCTATGTCACCGGCCCTAAACCGATGGCAGTCAGCCCTGAGCAGGCCGCAGCGAAGATCGAGTACCAGCCGCTGCCGGCTACCGCTGTAGGTGGCAAGACCGCAGCCGAGCAGCGTGCCGAGGATGCCGCCAAGGCTGCGCAAGCACCCGCAGCGCCAGCAGAAGCACCGGCCCAGGCCGCTGCCCAGGCTGCCGGTGGCGACTTTGACAAGATCCACAATGTCATCCAGGAACGCTGCACCGTGTGCCACTCGTCCAAGCCGACCAGCCCACTGTTCAGCGCCGCACCTGCCGGCGTGATGTTCGACACCCCGCAGCAGATCCAGGCCCAGGCCGCGCGCATCCAGGCGCAAGCAGTCGCCAGCCAGATCATGCCGCTGGGCAACATCACCCAGATGACCACCGAAGAGCGCAAGCTCGTCGGCGACTGGATCGCCAAGGGCGCCCAGGTCAACTGATAGCACCTCGCAGGCCAACCCGCTCCCAAGGGAAACACCTTCCCTTGTAGGAGCGGGCTTGCCCGCGAAGAGGCCGGTAGCCCGAGCCTCAAGTTCCATGTGTTACGCAACAAGCAAGCATCGAGCGTTCAGCCTCAAGCGGGAACCCCAGGCTCTCTTCACCGAGAGCCTGCCGCTTGAAGCCGACGCTTGGATCCGAGAATAAAAACAAAACTCGAGGTGCTGCATGTCCGAGTCACGCAAGGCGTATATCCCGATTGCGCCGCCGCGCGAACCCTTGCCCCTGTTCCAACTGATTCTGGTTGGCCTGCAACACGTTCTGCTGATGTACGGTGGCGCCATCGCCGTGCCACTCATCATCGGCCAGGCTGCCGGGTTGTCCCGTGAAGAAGTCGCTTTCCTGATCAACGCCGACCTGCTGGTCGCTGGCGTCGCCACCATCATCCAGTCGTTCGGTATCGGCCCGGTGGGCATCCGCATGCCGGTAATGATGGGTGCCAGTTTCGCTGCCGTGGGCAGCATGGTGGCCATGGCCGGCATGCCCGGCGTGGGCCTGCAGGGGATCTTCGGCGCGACCATCGCTGCCGGTTTCTTCGGCATGCTGATCGCGCCGTTCATGTCCAAGGTCGTACGCTTCTTCCCGCCACTGGTCACCGGTACGGTGATCACCTCGATTGGCCTGTCGCTGTTCCCGGTGGCGGTCAACTGGGCCGGTGGCGGCCAGCAAGCTGAAGCCTTCGGCTCACCGATCTACCTGATGGTGGCTGGCCTGGTGCTGGCGGTAATCCTGTTGATCAACCGTTTCATGCGTGGCTTCTGGGTCAACGTATCGGTGTTGGTGGGCATGGGCCTGGGGTACATCCTGGCCGGGTCCATCGGCATGGTCGACCTGTCAGGCCTGAACGAAGCGCCGTGGCTGCAGGTGGTCACCCCACTGCACTTCGGCATGCCGACCTTCAGCCTGGCACCGATCCTGTCCATGTGCCTGGTAGTGGTAATCATCTTCGTCGAGTCCACCGGCATGTTCCTGGCTCTGGGCAAGGTGACCGATCGCGAAGTTACCCCAGGTATGCTACGTCGCGGCCTGCTGTGCGACGCCGGTGCGTCGTTCATCGCCGGTTTCTTCAACACCTTCACCCACTCCTCGTTCGCCCAGAACATCGGCCTGGTGCAGATGACCGGGGTGCGCTGCCGTTTTGTCACCATCGTGGCCGGTGCACTGCTGATCCTGCTGAGCCTGCTACCCAAGGCAGCCTTCCTGATTGCCTCGATCCCGCCTGCAGTACTGGGCGGCGCTTCCATCGCCATGTTCGGCATGGTCACCGCCACCGGGATCAAGATTCTTCAGGAGGCGGACATCGGCGACCGCCGCAACCAGCTGCTGGTTGCCGTGAGCGTCGGCTTCGGGTTGATCCCCGTGGTACGTCCGGAGTTCTTTGCACAGATGCCGCAGTGGATGGAACCCATCACCCACAGTGGTATCGCCATGGCCACGGTCAGTGCCCTGGTGTTGAACGTGCTGTTCAACATCCTCGGCGGTGCCGACCGCGCGGTGCATAACGACGCCTGTCACCAGCACTGAGCCCCAAAAGGGGCGGCGCATTGCCGCCCCTCACTCACATCCGCAGTAACTGCAACGCCGTCGACCCGCCGGAATGGGTCGCCCGGGGCGCCTGTGCGCCAAAAAAACCGCCAACAAAAACAATAAGTCCGGGAATCACAACATGAAGCGCATCACCACGTCCCTGTTGCTGGGCAGCAGCCTGCTGGCCACCCTCCCCTCGCATGCAGGCGAATGGCTGCAATGGCACGGCGAAAGCCTGACCTACCTGTACGGCAAGGACTTCAAGGTCAACCCTGATATCCAGCAGACCATCACCTTCGAGCACGCCAACAAATGGAAGTACGGCGACACCTTCATGTTCGTCGACAAGATCTTCTACAACGGCAAACCCGACCCGGGCAAAGGCGTAACCACCTACTACGGCGAGTTCAGCCCGCGCCTGTCGTTCGGCAAGATCTTCGACCAGAAGCTGGCCTTCGGCCCGATCAAGGATGTGCTGCTGGCCATGACCTACGAGCGCGGCGAAGGCGACAACGAGGCCTACCTGATCGGCCCTGGCTTCGACCTGGACATCCCCGGTTTCAACTACTTCACCCTCAACTTCTACGTGCGCAACACCGAGGGCAGCCGCCCTGGCGACAATGTCTGGCAAATTACCCCCGGCTGGTCCTACACCATTCCGGTAGGCCGCTCCGACATTCTGATCGATGGTTACATGGACTGGGTCACCGACAATGACCAGACCCGCCGCGGCACCTATCACGCCAACCTGCACTTCAACCCACAGGTCAAATACGACCTGGGCAAGGCGCTGAACCTGGGCGCCAAACAGCTCTACGTCGGGTTTGAGTACAGCTATTGGAAAGACAAGTACGGCATCGACAGCCGCGGCAACCTGGACAGCAATCAGAGCGTCGCCAGTGCGCTGATCAAGGTACACTTCTAATAAGTTGACCAAACGCACAAGTTTGATCCACTCCGCTCCAGGACGGAGCACTTGAGGCGCGGCGCGCAAGCCAGTAATCTGCGCGCCCCCTCGATCAGGGCAGAACGGATTCTGCCTGCGTTTACTGACCGCTCAGTCAATGAATACGGGCGGTTGGCCAACGTGTTGCCAGCCTGAAAGACCCTTTTCATCCGTTCAGAACGAAGTCGAGCAGGAAGGTTTTGCCAACCCGGAAAAGTTGGCTCGACCCTTGCCAAACAGCTGTGGCCTATCGAAAAAAGCTGACTCACAAGACAAAAAAGCGCCGCTAACGAGCGCTGACAACAGATCAATCAAGGGAGCGACACACGCAATGCGTACCATCAACAGCCTGATCCTCGCCGGCGGCCTGCTGGCCTGCGGCACCACCTTCGGCGGCGACCTGCTGCAATGGCAGAACAACAGCCTGACCTACCTGTGGGGCAAGAACTTCAAGGTCAACCCGGAAACCCAGCAAACCTTTACCTTCGAGCACGCTGATGCGTGGAAGTACGGCGACAACTTCTTCTTCGTCGACAAGATCTTCTACCAGGGCAAGAAGGACGCCAACAACGGCCCCAACACCTACTACGGCGAGTTCAGCCCACGCCTGTCGTTCGGCAAGATCTTCGACCAGAAGCTGGAGTTCGGCCCGGTCAAGGACGTGCTGCTGGCCATGACCTACGAGTTTGGCGAGGGTGACACCGAGTCGTACCTGATTGGCCCCGGTTTCGACCTGGCCATCCCCGGCTTCGACTACTTCCAGCTGAACTTCTATAACCGCACCACCGACGGCAGCCGTGCCGGCGACAACGTGTGGCAGATCACGCCGGTGTGGTCGTACACCATTCCGGTCGGCGATTCCGACGTGCTGATCGATGGCTTCATGGACTGGGTGGTGGACAACGACGAGAACCGCCACGGCACCTACCAGGCCAACTTGCACTTCAACCCACAGATCAAATACGACCTGGGCAAGGCACTGCACCTGGGCGAAAAGCAACTGTACGTGGGTGTGGAGTACGACTACTGGAAGAACAAGTACGGCATCAAAGACAGCGATGCGTTCACGACCGACCAGAACACCATGAGCTTCCTGGTTAAAGTGCACTTCTGATGCACTGAAAGGTAACAGCGCCGTTATATAACGGCGCTATTACGCTCTAGAAAATCAGCATTGGCTTACAAGCGCCCAAGCCATAGTCTGCTACCGCACCAAGCGCCCGGTAGCTGCCCCGAAGCCCCCGGCTTGCGCCCTTCGAGTCAAGCCCGAATATTCTATAAACACCTCGCAAAATTTTGACATTTTTTTTGCAACTGCTGAACTAACCTGCTTTTCTTCGCACCACTCCAAAAAGAAAACAGGCCCACTTAATGCGCACTTCCCTCGCCGCCCCTTGGCGGTACCTTCTGTTAGTTTGCTCACTCTGGTTCGGCATCTTCCTGCTGACCCGTCTGGTATTACTGGGCACCCATCTAAATGAAGTACATGGCGACTACTTCTCATTATTCTTTAGCGGTGCCTTGTATGACCTGAGCTTCCTCACTTACGCCGCCCTGCCGTTGGGCCTGTACCTGGCGCTGTGCCCGGCCGCTCTATGGCGCACGGGCCTGCATCGCCGGCTAATGGGCGGTGTGTTGATCGTCAGCCTATTCGTGATGCTGTTCGTCGCTGTGGCCGAATGGCTGTTCTGGGACGAATTCGGGGTACGCTTCAATTTCATCGCCGTCGACTACCTGGTGTATTCCAAGGAAGTACTGGACAACATCCGCGAGTCCTACCCGCTGCCGACCCTGTTGGGCAGCATCGCCGTGGTTGCCTTGCTGCTTGCCCTGTTCCTGCGCAAGCCACTGGCCCGGGCACTGGCAGCGCCCAGCGCCAACCTGCGCCAGCGCCTGGGTGGTATTGCGCTGCTGGCAGTGCTGGGCGGGCTGAGCGTGCTGCTGGTCGACCAGCAGTTCCCCCGCGGCCAGGGCGGCAACGCCTACCAACGCGAACTGGCCAGCAACGGCCCGTACCAGTTCTTTGCCGCGTTCCGCAACAATGAGCTCGACTACACCCAGTTCTACGCCAGCCTCGACGCCAGCGAAGCCGGTGCACAGATGCACCAGGAGCTGGCCGAGCCCAATGCGCAGTTCAAGGCCAGCGACCCCGAGGACATACGCCGCCATATCAGCGCCAGCGGCGAGCCACGCAAGCCCAACATCATTCTGGTCACCATCGAGAGCTTCAGCGCCAAGTACATGGGCAGTAATGGCGACCCGCGCAACCTCACGCCCAACCTCGACGTGCTGCGCACGCAGAGCCTGTACTTCAACAACTTCTACGCCACAGGCACCCGCACCGACCGCGGGCTGGAAGCCATCACGCTGTCAATCCCCCCTACCCCGGGCCGCTCGATCGTCAAGCGCATCGGCCGTGAGAGCGGCTACGGCAGCCTCGGCCAGCAGTTGAAGGCAGTCGGCTATGACCCCGTCTTCGTCTATGGCGGGCGCGGCTACTTCGACAACATGAACGCCTTCTTCAGCGGCAACGGCTACCGTATCGTCGACCAGAGCAGCGTCCCCGAGAACGAGATCAGCTTCAAGAACGCCTGGGGCATGGCCGACGAAGACCTGTACCGGCAGACACTGAATCTGGCCGATGAAGACCATGCCAAGCAGCAGCCGTTCTTCCTGCAATTGATGACCACGTCCAACCACCGCCCCTACACCTACCCGGACGGCCGCATCGACATTCCGTCGGGTGATGGCCGCGAAGGTGCGGTGAAATACACTGACCATGCCATTGCGCAGTTCCTGCAGGCGGCCAAGGGCAAACCATGGTTCGACAATACGCTGTTCGTGTTCGTCGCCGACCACACAGCCGGTAGCGCCGGCATGGAGGACCTGCCGGTCAGCAATTACCAAATTCCGCTGTGGATCTATGCACCCAAGCTGATCGCCCCGCGCGAGGATGCACAACTGGCCAGCCAGATCGACCTGGCACCTACCCTGCTCGGGCTGCTCAACCTGAGCTACACCTCAACCTTTTTCGGCCGTGACCTGCTGCGCGAAACGTCGTTGCCGCCACGGGTGCTGATCGGTAACTATCAGCACCTGGGGCTGTTCGACGGCAAGGACTTGGCAATCCTCAGCCCGCGCGGCGGCATGCGCGTGCATCAGGACGCGTTGAGCAATAGCCGGGAAATGAACGTGGGTAGCGACAACCCACTGGTACGACGGGCGACTGCCTACTACCAGAGTGCGGCGAACGGTTTCAGCAAAGGGTTGCTGGCCTGGAAGCCATATGAGCAAGGTGCGGTGGCCGAACAGTAGATCAACTGCGTGGATGGCACCGGCTTCGCCGGTGTTCGCGGGTAAACCTACAGAATCTCCACAGGCCTGACGCAGGTGTAGGAGCGGGTTTACCCGCGAACCGGGGCAAAGCCCCGGCCATACAGCCTCATACAGCAGGCCGTAGCGCCCGCCACAACTTCCCGACTACCGCCACCACCGCCAGCACCATCGCACCGGCCACCACGCCGGCGACGCCGTTTAGCAGCGCCCCGGTCAGCGCCCCTCCACGCCCTTCGCTGAACGCCTCGATGGCGTGATGCAAGGGCGCGATACCATGCACCAGAATCCCGCCACCCACCAGAAACATTGCCGCCGTACCGATCACCGACAGGCTCTTCATCATGTACGGCGCTGTCCGCAGGATGCCGTTACCCACCGTCTGGGCCAGGCGCGAAGCCTTCTGAGTCATCCACAGCCCCAGGTCATCCAGCTTGACGATGCCACCCACCAGCCCGTAAACACCGATGGTCATGACAATCGCGATGCCCGACAGCACGATGATCTGCTGCGTCAGCGGCGCATTGGCCACGGTACCCAGGGTAATGGCGATGATTTCAGCCGAAAGGATGAAGTCGGTGCGCACTGCACCTTTGATCTTGGCTTTCTCGAACGCCACCAGGTCGACATTGGCATCCGCCATCGCTGCCTTGCGCGCCTCATGGGAAGCGGCGTCCTCGTCCTTGCTGTGCATGAACGTGTGCGCCAGCTTCTCGAAGCCCTCGAAGCACAGATAGGCACCACCCACCATCAGCAGCGGGGTCACCGCCCAGGGGATGAACGCACTGATCAACAACGCCGCCGGCACCAGAATCGCCTTGTTCAACAGCGAGCCCTTGGCTACCGCCCACACCACCGGCAGCTCTCGATCGGCACTCACGCCGGTCACCTGTTGCGCGTTCAGCGCAAGGTCGTCACCCAGCACGCCTGCGGTCTTTTTTGCGGCGACCTTGGTCATCAGCGAGACGTCATCCAACAGCGTGGCAATGTCGTCGATCAGTACCAGTAGACTGCTTCCTGCCATGTTTTGATGTTTCCAGATAGGTGAATGAGCCGGAGTCTAGCCCAAAGCCGCTGCCTTGAGCGCCCGTCGAGCCCGGTGCTACCATGCCCGATCCCTCTTAGAGGTGGCCAGACACGAGGAAGATCCCTGACCATGAGCACCATTCGCGAGCGCAACAAGGAACTGATCCTGCGCGCGGCCAGCGAGGAATTCGCCGACAAGGGCTTCGCCGCCACCAAGACCAGCGATATCGCGGCCAAGGCGGGCTTGCCCAAGCCGAACGTGTATTACTACTTCAAGTCCAAGGACAACCTCTACCGCGAAGTCCTGGAAAGCATCATCGCGCCGATCATGCAGGCATCGACGCCGTTCAATGCCGACGGCGATCCGAAGGACGTGCTGAGTGCTTACATTCGCTCGAAAATCCGCATTTCGCGCGACCTGCCGCATGCCTCCAAGGTATTCGCCAGCGAGATCATGCACGGCGCCCCGCACCTGTCGCCGAACCAGGTGGAGCAGTTGAACGAACAGGCACGGCACAACATCGAGTGTATCCAGCGGTGGATTGACCGCGGGCAAATCGCCCATGTGGATGCGCACCACCTGATGTTCAGCATCTGGGCGGCAACCCAGACCTATGCCGATTTCGACTGGCAGATTTCTGCGGTGACGGGCAAGGCAAAGCTGGCAGATAGCGATTATGACGCGGCGGCCGAGACCATCATTCGCATGGTGCTCAAAGGCTGTGAGCCTGAGGCAGCCTGAACCTCGGCGTTGGCTTCTTCGCGGGTAAACCCGCTCCTACAAGGGATACCACATGCCTGAGGGTTGTGAAGTCCGTGTAGGAGCGGGTTTACCCGCGAATAGGCCAGAACAGGCAATAGAGATTTAGGCTGCTACCCCGGCATCCGCCCGCAACCCCACCTCCTCGATCGCACTGATCGCGCACTGCTCGTCGATATCCGACGTATCCCCGCTGATCCCGACAGCACCCAGCACCTTGCCGTTCTGATCACGAATCAGCACCCCACCCGGTGCCGGTACCACCGGCCGTTCACCCATCCCGTTCAGCGCGGCAAAAAACGCTGGCCGCTGCTGCGCATCCAGCGCCAGCAGTCGCGAGCCCTTGCCCAGAGCAATCGCGCCCCAGGCTTTGCCTGTGGCCACTTCAGGGCGAATCAGGCTGGCGCCATCCTCGCGCTGCAACGCCAGCAGGTGCCCGCCGGCATCCAGCACCGCCACGGTCAGTGGCGCGGCATTGATCTTGCGGCCCGCCACCAGCGCGGCGTTCACCAGGCTGACAGCGACTTTAAGGTTCAAAGCGTTCATGGAAAGGTCCTCTTCTTGTTGTGAGAAGCCCTGAGGGCAGTTGAAAACCGATAGAACAAATAGAACACAACGAAAGGTATTTTTGTATACAATATTTTGAAACGATCGTATGCGATGGCGCAAACCCCCGTTTTCACGGGCGCTCTGACGAAACCCTGCCCAGCCGATGAAAACCCATTGACCTGAGCCGTCAGGCGTGAATACACTCTGTCGCAAAGCAAGTTGTATACAATTACAAAATCGATGAGGCACAAACCATGAGCAAAATGAGAGCAATCGATGCAGCCGTTCTGGTCATGCGCCGTGAAGGTGTAGATACCGCGTTCGGCATCCCGGGGGCTGCCATCAACCCGTTGTACTCGGCCCTGAAGAAAGTCGGTGGCATCGATCACGTCCTCGCTCGCCACGTCGAAGGTGCCTCGCACATGGCCGAGGGCTACACCCGTGCCAACCCAGGCAACATCGGTGTGTGCATCGGCACCTCCGGCCCAGCCGGCACCGACATGGTCACCGGCCTGTACAGCGCCTCGGCCGACTCCATCCCGATTCTCTGCATCACCGGCCAGGCCCCGCGTGCGCGCCTGCACAAAGAAGACTTCCAGGCTGTCGACATCACCAACATCGTCAAGCCGGTCACCAAGTGGGCCACTACCGTTCTGGAGCCAGGCCAGGTGCCTTATGCCTTCCAGAAGGCCTTCTATGAAATGCGTACCGGCCGCCCAGGCCCGGTACTGATCGACCTGCCGTTCGACGTGCAGATGGCCGAAATCGAATTCGACATCGACGCTTACGAGCCACTGGCAATCAACAAGCCGTCCGCCACCCGCGTACAGGCCGAAAAAGCCCTGGCCCTGCTCAATGACGCCGAGCGCCCACTGCTGGTAGCCGGTGGCGGCATCATCAACGCCGACGCCAGCGACAAGCTGGTCGAGTTCGCCGAACTGACCGGCGTACCGGTCATCCCGACCCTGATGGGCTGGGGCACCATCCCGGACGACCACGCACAGATGGTCGGCATGGTCGGCCTGCAGACTTCGCACCGCTATGGCAACGCCACCCTGCTCAAATCCGACCTGGTGTTCGGTATCGGCAACCGCTGGGCCAACCGCCACACCGGTTCCGTCGACGTCTACACCGAAGGCCGCAAGTTCGTGCACGTCGACATCGAGCCAACCCAGATCGGCCGCGTGTTCACCCCGGACCTGGGTATTGTTTCCGATGCCGGCAAGGCACTGGACGTGTTCCTCGAAGTGGCCCGCGAGTGGAAAGCCGCTGGCAAGCTGAAGTGCCGCAAGGCCTGGCTGGCAGACTGCCAAGAGCGCAAGGCGACCCTGCAGCGCAAGACCCACTTCGACAACGTGCCGGTCAAGCCGCAGCGCGTCTACGAAGAAATGAACCAGGTGTTCGGCAAGGACACCTGCTACGTCAGCACCATCGGCCTGTCGCAGATCGCTGGCGCGCAGTTCCTGCACGTGTACAAGCCACGCCACTGGATCAACTGCGGCCAGGCTGGCCCGCTGGGCTGGACCATCCCTGCTGCCCTGGGCGTGGTCAAGGCCGATCCGAAGCGCAAGGTTGTCGCGCTGTCGGGTGACTACGACTTCCAGTTCATGATCGAAGAGCTGGCGGTGGGCGCGCAGTTCAACCTGCCATACGTCCACGTACTGGTGAACAACGCCTACCTGGGCCTGATCCGTCAGGCGCAGCGTGGCTTCGACATGGATTACTGTGTACAACTGGCGTTCGAGAACATCAACTCGACCGACGCCGCCACCTACGGCGTTGACCACGTTGCCGTGGTCGAAGGCCTGGGCTGCAAAGCCATCCGCGTATTCGAGCCGGCAGAAATCGCCCCTGCCCTGGTCAAGGCGCAGAAGATGGCCGAAGAGTTCCGCGTGCCAGTGGTGGTCGAAGTGATTCTCGAGCGTGTGACCAACATTTCCATGGGCACCGAGATCAACGCGGTCAACGAGTTCGAAGACCTGGCCCTGGTCGGCAACGACGCGCCAACCGCCATCTCGATGCTGGACTGATCGCCTGACGCCCCTAGGCACGCCCTGGGGGCCTTCATCGCTAGGAGACAACTCATGCCTCGCTTCGCTGCCAACCTGTCCATGCTGTTCACCGAACAGGACTTCCTGGCCCGCTTCAAGGCTGCCGCCGATGCTGGTTTCAGCGGCGTCGAATACCTGTTCCCGTACGACGTCAGCGCTGCCGACATCAAGCAGCAGCTGGAAGCCAACGGCCTGACCCAGGTGCTGTTCAACCTGCCGGCCGGCGACTGGGCCAAAGGTGAGCGCGGTATCACCTGCCACCCCGATCGCATCGAAGAATTCCGTGCCGGTGTCGACAAGGCCATCGAATACGCCAAGGTGCTGGGCAACACCCAGGTCAACGCCCTGGCCGGCATTCGCCCGCAAGGCCCGGACTGCGCCACCGTGCGCAAGACCTTCGTGGAAAACCTGCGCTACGCCGCCGACAAGCTGAAAGCTGCCGGGATCCGTCTGGTCATGGAAATGATCAACACCCGCGACATCCCGGGCTTCTACCTGAACACCACGAAACAGGCCCTGGAAATCCAGGCCGAAGTGGGCAGCGACAACCTGTTCCTGCAGTACGACATCTACCACATGCAGATCATGGAAGGTGACCTGACCCGCACCATGGAAACCAACCTGCAGCTGATCAACCACATCCAGCTGGCCGACAACCCCGGCCGCAACGAGCCTGGTACTGGCGAAATCAACTACCGCTTCCTGTTCGAGCACCTGGACCGCATTGGCTACCAGGGCTGGGTGGGCGCGGAGTACAAGCCCAAGACCACCACAGAAGCAGGCCTGGGCTGGCTGAAAACGCACAACGCGATCTGAAGACCAAGCATCGGCCTCTGTGGGACACCAGACACTGTGGGAGCGGGTTTACCCGCGAACACCGGCGAAGCCGGTGCCATCCACCGCGGTGTCTGCTTCGCGGGTGAACCCGCTCCCACAACGGGCCTGCATCGCTTGCTCCATCGAGATTCAACAAATACAACGAGGTAATCTCTCATGGCTAAAATCGGTTTCATCGGCACCGGCATCATGGGCAAGCCCATGGCCCAGAACCTGCAGAAAGCAGGTCACAGCCTGTTCGTCTCCACCCACCACGACGCCGCCCCAGCCGACCTGATCGCTGCCGGTGCGGTGGCCCTGGCCAACCCGAAAGAAGTGGCCCAGGAAGCCGAATTCATCATCGTCATGGTGCCGGACACCCCACAGGTGGAAAGCGTACTGTTCGGTGAAAACGGCGTGGCTGAAGGCGTTGGCCCGAACAAGGTCGTGATCGACATGAGCTCGATCTCCCCTACCGCCACCAAAGCCTTCGCTGAAAAAATCAAGGCTACCGGCGCTGCCTACCTGGACGCCCCGGTGTCTGGTGGTGAAGTCGGTGCCAAAGCTGCAACCCTGAGCATCATGGTCGGTGGCTGCCCGAAAGCCTTCGAGCGCACCCTGCCGCTGTTCGAAGCCATGGGCAAGAACATCACCCGCGTGGGTGGCAACGGTGACGGCCAGACTGCCAAGGTCGCCAACCAGATCATCGTCGCCCTGAACATCCAGGCCGTCGCCGAGGCCCTGCTGTTCGCCGCCAAGAACGGCGCCGACCCGGCCAAGGTACGTGAAGCCCTGATGGGCGGCTTCGCTTCGTCGAAAATCCTCGAAGTGCATGCCGAGCGCATGATCAAAGGCACCTTCGACCCAGGCTTCCGCATCAACCTGCACCAGAAAGACCTGAACCTGGCCCTGCAAGGCGCCAAGGAACTGGGCATCAACTTGCCCAACACCTCCAATGCCCAGCAAGTGTTCAACACCTGCCAGGCCCTGGGCGGCGGCAACTGGGACCACTCGGCGCTGATCAAAGGCCTGGAGCACATGGCCAACTTCTCGATCCGCGACGAGAAATAACCTGTACCGGCCTATTCGCGGGTAAACCCGCTCCTACAGGTACTGTGCAAGGCCTGTAGGCAGCAAAGCTCCTGTGGGAGCGGGTTCATCAATGCGTCGAACCGCCGCGAAGAATCCAACACCGATGATCCTGCGACCACAGGCCCAGCGGTGAACCCGAGCAACACCCGCCCCTGGTTCGGCCTGCACGGAGGCAGTTCCAGGGGCGTTTTTGATTCTGCAGAACAACAATAATCTGGGAGCCTGCCATGTCGGTCGATCCGCAAAAACTTCTCCGCGACCTGTTCGACACAGCCATCGCCGCCGCCCACCCCCGCCAAGTCCTCGAACCCTACCTGCCCGCCGACCGTAGCGGCCGGGTCATCGTCATCGGCGCCGGCAAAGCCGCAGCCGCCATGGCCGAAGTGGTCGAGAAAAGCTGGCAGGGTGAAGTCTCCGGTCTGGTCGTGACCCGTTACGGTCACGGCGCCAACTGCCAGAAGATCGAGGTGGTCGAAGCCGCCCATCCGGTCCCTGACGCCGCCGGCCTGGCCGTCGCCAAGCGCGTGCTGGAGCTCGTTAGCAACCTCAACGAAGACGACCGCGTCATCTTCCTGCTGTCTGGCGGTGGCTCTGCCCTGCTGGCCCTGCCTGCCGAGGGCCTGACCCTGGCCGACAAGCAACAGATCAACAAAGCGCTGTTGAAATCCGGCGCCACCATCGGCGAGATGAACTGCGTGCGCAAGCACCTCTCGGCGATCAAGGGCGGCCGCCTGGCCAAGGCCTGCTGGCCGGCCACGGTCTATACCTATGCGATTTCCGATGTGCCGGGTGACCTGGCCACGGTCATCGCCTCCGGCCCCACCGTGGCTGACCCGAGCACCTCAGCCGATGCCCTGGCCATTCTCAAGCGCTACAACATCGAAGCGCCCAAGGCCGTTATCGACTGGCTCAACAACCCAGCCTCGGAAACCGTCAAGGCCGACGACCCGGCCCTGGCCCGCAGCCACTTCCAGCTGATAGCCAAGCCCCAGCAGTCCCTCGAAGCCGCTGCAGTCAAAGCCCGCCAGGCCGGCTTCAGCCCGCTGATCCTCGGCGACCTGGAAGGCGAGTCGCGCGAAGTGGCCAAAGTGCACGCCGGCATCGCCCGGCAGATCGTGCTGCACGGCCAGCCACTGAAGGCGCCCTGCGTGATCCTCTCCGGTGGCGAAACCACCGTGACCGTGCGCGGCAATGGCCGCGGCGGGCGCAACGCCGAATTCCTGCTCAGCCTCACCGAAAGCCTCAAGGGCCTGCCGGGTGTGTACGCCCTGGCCGGTGACACCGACGGCATCGACGGTTCGGAAGAAAACGCCGGCGCCGTCATGACGCCAGGCAGCTACGCCCGCGCCGAGGCCCTGGGCCTGTCTGCCAGTGACGAGCTGGACAACAACAACGGCTACGGCTACTTCGCCGCGCTGGATGCGTTGATCGTCACCGAGCCGACCCGCACCAACGTCAACGACTTCCGCGCCATCCTGATCCTCGAGACTGCCCAACCATGACGCCTGATAAAAAAGTAAAGATCCTCGCCACCCTCGGCCCTGCGATCAACGGCATCGACGACATCCGCCAGTTGGTCGAGGCCGGGGTGAACATCTTCCGCCTCAACTTCAGCCATGGCGAACACGCTGACCACGCCCTGCGCTACCAGTGGATCCGCGAAGTGGAGCAGCAGCTCAACTACCCGCTGGGCATCCTCATGGACCTGCAGGGGCCAAAGCTGCGCGTTGGTCGCCTGGCCGACGGCAAGGTGCAACTGCAGCGCGGCCAGTCACTGCGCCTGGACCTGGACACGACACCGGGCAACAGCGAGCGCGTCAACCTGCCCCACCCGGAAATCATCGCCGCGCTGGAGCCTGGCATGGACCTGCTGGTGGACGACGGCCGCCTGCGGTTGCGGGTAACCGCCAAGCACGCCGACGCTATCGACACGACCGTGCTGAACGGCGGTGAGTTGTCTGACCGCAAGGGCGTCAACGTACCGCAAGCGGTGCTCGACCTGTCCCCGCTCACCGAAAAAGACCGCCGCGACCTGGCTTTCGGCCTGGAACTGGGGGTGGACTGGGTGGCCCTGTCGTTCGTGCAGCGCCCGGAGGACATCGTTGAAGCCCGCCAGCTGATCGGTGACCGCGCCTACCTGATGGCCAAGATCGAGAAGCCATCGGCAGTCGAACAACTGCAAGCCATCGCCGAACTGGCAGACGCAATCATGGTGGCCCGTGGTGACCTGGGTGTGGAAGTGCCGGCCGAAAGCGTGCCACAGATCCAGAAGCGCATCATTGGCACCTGCCGCCAGTTGGGCAAGCCGGTGGTAGTGGCCACGCAGATGCTCGAATCGATGCGTTTCTCGCCAGCCCCCACCCGTGCCGAAGTCACCGACGTGGCCAACGCTGTAGCGGAAGGTGCCGACGCGGTGATGCTGTCGGCCGAGACGGCCTCGGGCGACTACCCGCTGGAAGCCGTGCAGATGATGAGCAAGATCATTCGCCAGGTGGAGAACGGCCCGGACTACCAGGCCCAGCTCGACGTTGGCCGGCCAAAAGCCGAAGCCACCGTGTCGGACGCGATCAGCTGCGCCATCCGCCGCATCAGCGGCATCCTGCCAGTAGCGGTGCTGGTCAACTACAGCGAGTCGGGCGCCTCGACGCTGCGTGCTGCACGCGAGCGGCCAAGGGCACCGATTCTCAACCTGACGCCAAACCTGAACACCGCACGCCGCCTGAGCGTGGCCTGGGGTGTGCACTCGGTGGTCAACGACCGCCTGCGTCAGGTGGACGAGGTGGTTTCCACGGCGCTGGAAATTGCTCAGGCGCAAGGCATGGCCAGCCGTGGCGACACACTGCTGATCACCGCTGGCGTGCCTTTTGGCAAGCCCGGGTCGACTAACACGCTGCGGATCGAGACCTTGATCTGACGAGTTGCCGTAATGTGAACCTGTGGGAGCAGGTTCACCCGCGAACACCAGCGTAGCCGGTGCCATACACCGAGTTAGGTTCTTCGCAGGTAACCCGCTCCCACATAAACAGCAGTACGCCCACTTCAACTGCGGAAAACCCGAGGCCCAAAAGAGGCCCACCGCTCCCTTTCAACCTCACTGACTGCCCCATGTACACCAAAAATTTCGTCAACCCGTGCCCCGACTGGGCCACGGCGTTACTCAATGGCTTCAGCCAGGTGCTGCTGCTGCGCAACCCCCTGTGCGGCCTGTGCTGCCTGCTGGCCATCCTGCTGACTGCACCCGGCCTGGTCGGCGGCGCGCTGCTTGGCGCGCTTGCTGGCCTGCTGACTGCCCAAGCCCGCGGCTACGACCGCGCCGACCGCCAGGCCGGGTTGTATAGCTACAACGGCGTGCTCATCGGCATCCTCATCAGCGCTGTACTGCCGTGGTCGCCGGTCCTGCCACCGCTGATCATCGCCGCCGGTGGCCTGTCCAGCATCATCACCCACCAGTGGCGCAAGCGCGGCGGCAAATTGCTGATTGCCTACACCGCGCCGTTCGTGCTGCTGGGTTGGGTTGCCCTGCTGTTCGCCAGCCCTGCGCCCAGCGGCTATGTCGAAGCCCACCCGCTGTATGCGTTGGCCCGCGGAGTGGGGCAAATCTTTCTGCTCGACCAACCCCTGGCCGGGTTGCTGATCATCGTCGGCATGTTCATTGCCAACCCTTATGCGGCGATCTGGGCCGTGATCGGCTCGGCCATCGGTGCTGGCATGGCGTTGTTCGCCGATCAGGCGCAGGCGGCGTGGCTGGGCCTGTGCGGGTTCAACACGGCACTGGCGGCACTGGCCTTCAGCAGGCAGGGTGAAAAACCTTGGGTAACGCTGCTGGCCATCGCCCTGGCGCTGCTGTTGCAACCGCTATTCAAGCTGCTGCCGGTTCCCGGCCTGACGGCGCCCTTCGTCGCCGCCTGCTGGCTGATGCACCTGGGTAGCCACCTGGCCCAGCCCAGGCAGCGCAACACTGGCCGCTTGCACAGCTGAAACGCAGCCCCTAGGCTCAGCCCACCGCAATACGGAATGAGCCAATGAACAACCCTGCGAGCCTGCGCGAGCGGCTTTACATCATGGTCTTCCAGACCGACACCGTAGCCGGCCGCCGCTTCGACAAGATCCTCCTGCTGATCATCCTGGCCAGCCTGGTCACGGTGATCCTCGACAGCATCGACGAGGTACACCAAGGCTACGCCGGCCTGCTCGCTGCCATCGAATGGGGCTTTACCGCGATCTTCCTGGCCGAGTACATCACCCGCCTGTACTGCTCGCCCAAGCCCTTGCGCTATGCCTTCAGCTTCTACGGCCTAGTCGATTTACTGGCGATCGTGCCGGGGATCATCGCGCTGTACTACAGCGACGCCCAGTACCTGCTGATCATCCGTGTGATACGGATGCTGCGGATCTTCCGCGTGCTCAAGCTCAGCCCCTACCTAAAGCAAGCGCATTACCTGATGGAGGCACTGCGCGGCAGCAAGCAGAAGATCATCGTGTTTCTGGTGACAGTGTCGACCCTGGTGACCGTGTTCGGCACCTTGATGTATGTGATCGAAGGGCCGGAGCATGGGTTTACCAGTATCCCCAAGGGGATCTACTGGGCCATCGTTACCCTGACGACGGTGGGCTTTGGCGACATCGTGCCGAAGACGCCGCTGGGGCAGGTGCTGTCGTCGCTGGTGATGATTACCGGTTACTCGATCATTGCCGTGCCAACCGGGATTTTTACCGCCGAACTGGCCAATGCCATGCGCGGCGAACGGCTGCAGCATGATTGCCCGACCTGCAGCAAGAAGATCCATGAGCATGGGGCAGCGTTCTGCTCCCGATGTGGCAATGTGCTGTTTCCCAAGCAATGATGTCGCCTGTGCCGGCCTCTTCGCGGGTAAACCCGCGAAGAGGCCGGCACAGGCAGTGGCATAACCAAAGACCTTTTTGTTCTTTAACCCCCACAAACCCAGCCGCTATAGTCGCAGGCACATTGCCAACACCTTCTCGATAACAAGGAAGCAACGTGAAAAAACTCTTCACCGCCTCGCTGCTCGCCGCAGGCTTGGCCTTCGGCAACCTCGCTCAGGCCGCCCCAACCCTGCTCAACGTTTCCTACGACGTAATGCGCGACTTCTACAAGGACTACAACCCGGCGTTCCAGAAGCACTGGGAAGCCGAGCACAAAGAGAAGGTCAACGTGCAGATGTCCTTCGGCGGCTCGAGCAAGCAGGCGCGTGCGGTAATCGATGGCCTGCCGGCCGACGTCATCACCATGAACATGGCCACCGACATCAATGCCTTGGTCGACAACGGCAAGCTGGTACCGGACAACTGGGTGACCCGCCTGCCGAACAACAGCGCGCCGTTCACTTCGGCCACCGTGTTCATCGTACGCAAGGGCAACCCGAAGGCGCTGAAAGACTGGCCCGACCTGTTGAAGGACGGTGTGCAGGTGATCGTGCCCAACCCGAAAACTTCGGGTAACGGCCGCTACACCTACCTGTCGGCCTGGGGCTATGTGCTCAAGCAAGGCGGTGACGAAACCAAGGCCAAGGACTTTGTCGGCAAGCTGTTCAAGCAGGCCCCGGTACTGGACACCGGCGGCCGTGCCGCTACCACCACCTTCATGACCAACCAGATCGGTGACGTGCTGGTCACTTTCGAAAACGAAGCCGAAATGATCGCCCGCGAGTTCGGCCGCGACCAGTTCGAAGTGGTCTACCCGAGCGTATCGGCCGAAGCCGAGCCGCCAGTCAGCGTGGTTGACAAGGTAGTGGCCAAGAAAGGCACCCAGGCCGTGGCCGAGGAGTACCTGAAGTACCTGTGGTCGCCAGAGGCCCAGGAGATCGCCGCCAACAACTACCTGCGCCCGCGTGATGCAACCGTGCTTGCCAAGTACACCGACCGCTTCCCGAAAGTGGACTTCCTGTCGGTGGAAAAGACCTTTGGTGACTGGCGTACCGTGCAGAAGACCCACTTCAATGATGGTGGGGTGTTTGACCAGATCTATACCGGTCAGTAATTGAAATAAGCAGGGCCGTGTAGGAGCGGGCTTGCCCGCGAAGGGGCCGGCCCTGCTCCATCAAACCTGGCGGAACACCAAGGCCTTCAATCCCCCCGCCTGGTCCACATCGGGAAACTCCGGCGGGTTTTCAAGCCGCTCGACAAACACCAGCGATGGCGCCTGCTCGGCCATCCCTTCAATCAGAAACTCAGGCCCGATCCCCGGGTCATTGACACACGCCAGCACCGTCCCGCCCTGGCTCAGCAACGCCGGCAAACGCCGCAGGATCTTCGCGTAATCCTGGGTCAGCACAAAGCTGCCACGCTGGAACGTCGGCGGGTCGATGATGATCAGGTCATAAGGCCCGTACTTGCGCACCTTGCCCCATGACTTGAACAGCTCATGCCCCAGGTAGGCCACCCGCGATGCATCGTGGCCATTCAGGCGGTGGTTGTCCCGCCCCCGTGACAAAGCCGACTTGGCCATGTCCAGGTTCACCACCTGCTCGGCACCGCCGGCAATCGCCGCCACCGAAAAGCCGCAGGTGTAGGCGAACAGGTTCAGCACGCGCTTGCCCGCCGCCTGTTCACGCACCCACCGCCGGCCGTAGCGCATGTCGAGAAACAGGCCATTGTTCTGCCGCACGCCCAGGTCGAGCAGGTACGTCAGGCCGTCCTCGACCACCTCGCGCTGCTGGCACGGCTCGCCCAGCAACCACTGGCCCGGGCTGTCAGGCAGGTAGCGGTGCTGGATGATGATGGCCTGGCCGGCCCACTGCGGGCGCTCGGCCACACTGCGCAGCATGGCTTCCAGCTCGGCCAGCTGGCCCTCAGGCGGTTCGCGGAACAGGGCCACCGACAGCACACCTTGCAGCCAGTCGACAGTGACCTGCTCCAAGCCCGCCCAGCAGCGGCCACGGCCGTGGAACAGGCGGCGGGTTTCCTGCGGGGCAGGGTCAAGGGCGGCGAGCAGGTGTTGCTCGAGGGTGTGGATCGGCGAGGTCATGGTGGGTCGCAAGCAAATAAAATGGCCGCCATTCTAACCCTTGACCGTCACTTGTGCAGAACGGAACCACCACCCCTGCTGCATCCCCGCCGCCGCCAGCAGAATCAACCCAACCCCCAGCCACTGCAACGGCGCCAGCCGGTGCCCGAACGCCAGCCAATCCACCAGAATTGCCGCAATCGGGTAAATGAACGACAACGCCCCGGTCAACGCCGTCGGCAAACGCTGGATAGCACTGTACAACAGCACATACATCAAACCGGTGTGCACCATGCCCAGAGTCAGCAAGCTGGCCAACGCTGGCACTTCACCCGGCAGCCCGCCAAGCTTGACCCACGGCGCAAGCAGCAGCACGCCCGTGCTCACCTGGATCAACGCGATCAGGTGCGGGGGCGTGCCACTCAGGCGCTTGATGATTAGCGCAGCGATTGCATACAGCAACGCCGCCCCCAACGCCAAGGCAATGCCCAGCAGGTAATCTTCACCGCCACCCTGCCCTGTACCATGGGCACTGACGATGGCCAGCATGCCCAGAAAGGCCACGCTCAACCAGGTAACTTTGGCCACGGTAATCTTCTCACCCAGAAACACCGCCGCCAGCCCCACCAGCATGAAAGGCTGCACGTTGTAAACCGCCGTGCCGATGGCGATCGATGCCCGTGAGTACGACGCGAACAACAACAGCCAGTTGCCGACAATGGCCACCCCACTGGCAATGGCCAGCAGGAACGCCGTGCGGCTGATCACACCCGGGCGCAGAAAGCCGAAACCGGCGCAAATCGCCAGCAGCGTCACGGCACCGAATACACAACGCCAGAACACCACCTCCAGCACCGGTTGGCCCGACACCAGCACGAACCAGCCTATGGTCCCGGAAATCAGCATGGCAGCGACCATTTCCAGCGAGCCACGGCGCAATGAACTGTCCATCTCACACCTCCTGCTGACGATGGCCATAGTATGCAAAGGCCGCCTGCCGACCTTCCAGCGGATATCCAAGGCAGATCGCCATTCCTGCCTTTACTATCAAGGCAAATCACCTGAATGGCCTGTTGAGGTAAGCATGACCGATAGCATCGACCAACTGCTGATCAATGCACTGATGGAAGACTCGCGCCGTTCGCTCAAGGCCCTGGCGCAGATCAGCGGGCTGTCTGCGCCCAGCGTCAGTGAACGCCTGCGCCGCCTGGAAGAACGCGGTGTGCTGCGCGGCTACACCGTAGAGGTCGACCCTCGCGCGTTTGGCTACCAGCTGCAGGCCATCGTGCGTATCCGCCCGCTGCCGGGCCAGTTGCAGGAAGTGGAGCGACAGATCATTGCGCTTCCCGAATTCACCGAATGCGACAAGGTCACCGGCGAGGACTGCTTCATCGCCCGGCTGCATGTGCGCTCGATGGAACAGCTGGACACGCTGCTCGACCGCATCAATGTGCTGGCCGAAACCAATACCGCGATCATCAAGAAAAGCCCTGTGAAGCGGCGATTGCCACCCATGGACTGATACCTGCCTGATCCGTCGCAAAAAAGCCGGAAGATGAAAAACCTGACTATTTTTTGTACACAAGAATGTCACCTTAGGTGCCATTTTTGTGTGCACTTTCCAAAGTAACGCCCCAATACGTTACACACTCCCCACAAACATTCTTGACTAATTGATCAACTAATTAACCTTCTAAAAAATTAAACCTGTTCATATGGTCAATTTATATCTCGCGTATTTCATTAACTTATCTTTCAACTAGTTAGATTCCAGAAACCTGCCCGTCGAAAGCTGACTTTTCCCTGGCACAGAAATGGCTTTTGTGTGTTCGTGTTTTGTATACAACTTGAGCAAAACATAAATACACAAGAACCCGCGGCGCCGACCCAATGTTGGTCGCCGCGCCCAGAACCCTGTGATGCCAACGCTGCACCGACGAGATGGCGAGCCCGTGCGCATGCCCGCTCATCGCAGTCCATGTGCATCAGGAGCCCGCCGGAATGAGTACCAGCCTCGACCTTGCCCCTGAACAATCCGTCGCCAGCACCCACCCCGACTCCACATTAGCCGGCCAGCAACCGAAACTTGCCCTGAGCCCGCGCCTGCATAACCGCGACCTCGCGCCAACGCGCATCGAAGGGCGTCGCTGGGGTGGCTATAGCATCTTCGCGTTGTGGACAAACGATGTGCACAATATTGCCAACTATTCGTTCGCCATGGGCTTGTTCGCCCTCGGCCTGGGTGGCTGGCAAATCCTCTTGTCGCTGGCCATCGGTGCGGCGCTGGTGTACTTCTTCATGAACCTGTCCGGCTACATGGGGCAGAAAACCGGCGTACCGTTCCCGGTCATCAGCCGCATTGCCTTCGGCATCCACGGTGCGCAGATCCCGGCGCTGATCCGCGCGGTCATTGCCATCGCCTGGTTCGGCATCCAGACCTACCTCGCCTCGGTGGTGCTGCGCGTGCTGCTCACTGCGGTGTGGCCCCAACTGGCCGCCTACGACCACGACAGCATCCTCGGGTTGTCGAGCCTGGGCTGGGTGTGTTTCGTGGCGATCTGGCTGGTGCAGCTGGTGATTCTTGCCTACGGCATGGAAATGGTGCGCCGCTACGAAGGCTTCGCCGGCCCGGTGATCCTGCTGACCGTTGCCGCACTGGCGGTGTTCATGTACGTCAAGGCCGATGCGCGCATCGCCTGGTCAGTGGCCGAGCCGCTGACCGGCGTAGACATGTGGCGCAACATTTTTGCTGGCGGCGCCCTGTGGCTGGCGATCTACGGCACCCTGGTGCTGAACTTCTGTGACTTCGCCCGCTCCTCGCCATGCCGCAAGACCATCCGCGTCGGCAACTTCTGGGGCCTGCCGGTAAACATCCTGGTGTTCGCGGTGATCACCGTGGTGCTGTGTGGTGCGCAGTTCCAGATCAACGGCCAGATCATCGACAGCCCGACGCAGATCGTTGCCGCCATTCCCAGCACAGCGTTCCTGGTGCTCGGCTGCCTGGCTTTCCTGATCGTCACCGTGGCGGTGAACATCATGGCCAACTTCGTCGCCCCGGCCTTCGTGCTCAGCAACCTGGCACCACGCCACCTGAACTTCCGCCGCGCCGGGCTGATCAGCGCCACCCTGGCGGTGCTGATCCTGCCGTGGAACCTGTACAACAGCCCGCTGGTAATCGTGTACTTCCTGTCGGGCCTAGGCGCCCTGCTCGGCCCGCTGTACGGGGTGATCATGTCCGACTACTGGCTGCTGCGCAAAGGCTGTATCAACGTGCCACAGCTGTACAGCGAAGACCCGGCCGGCGCGTACCACTACAGCAGGGGTATCAACCTGCGCGCCGTGGCCGCCTTCGTGCCGGCTGCACTGCTGGCAATCATCCTGGCCCTGGTGCCCAACTTCCAAAACGTTGCGCCGTTCTCCTGGCTGATCGGTGCCGGTATCGCCGCCGCCATCTACCTGTTGATCGCACCACGCAACCGCCAATACCACGACGTCAGCGGCGAGTGCATCGCCGTCGACCACAGCAGCCATTGATCAGGGAGGACTGCCCATGCGTATTCTGATCGCCAACGTCAACACCACCGAAGCCATCACCGAAGCCATTGCCGAGCAGGCCCGTGCAGTGGCTGCGCCCGGTACCGAAATCGTCGGCCTTACCCCCTGGTTCGGCGCCGAATCGGTGGAAGGTAACTTCGAAAGCTACCTGGCCGCCATTGCGGTGATGGACCGGGTGCTGGCCTACGATGGCCCCTACGATGCCGTGATCCAGGCCGGCTACGGCGAACACGGCCGCGAAGGCCTGCAGGAGTTGCTCAATGTGCCGGTGGTGGACATTACCGACGCGGCCGCCAGCACCGCGATGTACCTGGGCCACGCCTACTCGGTGGTAACCACCCTGGACCGCACCGTGCCATTGATCGAGGACCGCCTGAAGCTCTCTGGCCTGTATGAGCGCTGCGCCTCGGTGCGGGCCAGCGGGCTGGCGGTACTGGAACTGGAAGCCGACCCGCAACGGGCGGTGGAAGCGATTGTCGAGCAGGCCGAGCGTGCCGTGCGCGACGACAAGGCCGAGGTAATCTGCCTGGGGTGCGGCGGCATGGCCGGGCTGGACGAGCAGATTCGCCAGCGCACAGGGGTGCCGGTGGTGGATGGGGTGAGTGCGGCGGTAACCATTGCCGAGTCGCTGGTGCGCATGAGGTTGAGTACCTCCAAGGTGCGCACCTACGCCACACCACGGGCGAAGAAAGTGATCGGGTGGCCGATGCGGTTTGGCCGCTAGGGCATGCTTCGCCTGTACCGGCCTCTTCCCGGCCGAAGCCGCGTAGCGGCCGGTACAAGCTAAACCAACACCCTGGCCAATCGCTGGGCACTGCCGCAGGCCAAGGTGAAGCCCAAGGCTCCATGCCCCAGGTTCAGCCACACATTGTGGTATACCGTGCCGCCAATGATCGGCACCCCGGTCGGGGTCGCCGGTCGCATTCCCGCCCACTCCACCGCCTGGCCATAATCCGCCGCATGCGGCAGCGTCTCCAGCGCCAACCGACGCATGCTCTGCAACCTGCGACGCTCCACCGACTCGTCGAAACCGACGATGTCCACCATCGCCGCCACCCGCAGTTGCTGCCCCAGGCGCGCATAGACGATCTTGCGCTCGTAGTCGGTAAGGCTCACCTCTGGCGCGCGGTAACCGGCACTGATCGGCGCCGTCAGGCTGTAGCCTTTCAGTGGGTAGACCGGTATCTGCAGCCCCGGCAACGCCAGCCCCGCACCGCGATGCCCTGCGCACAACACCAACTGCTCCACGTCCACCTGCTCATCGCCCCGTTGCAGCGCGACAACCTTGCCCTGGCGACTGACCAGTTGTGTCACGGGCCGCCCAAGCAGAAAGCGGCACGCCCCTGAAGCGTGCAGCAACGCCGCCAGCCGTTGGCAGAACAGGTGGCAATCGCCAACTTCTTCGTCCGGCGTGAACACACCGCCAACAAACGGTGCGCCCTCCAGGGCGGGTTCCAGTGCGCGCAACTCGGCAGTTGCCAACACCTGCTGGCTGGCCGGGTCCATCAATTGCTCGCGGCTTTGCGCAAAGGCGCGCTCGCTACGAAAAGCCACCAGCTTGCCATTGCGCCGCCAGGCAAAATCCCCCAGGCTCTGCTCCTCACGCCATTGCGCCAACACCGCCTGGCTATGCAGTGCCAGCTCCAGCAATTGCGCTGCGTTACGGCGATTGACGCTACGCCGGCAAGCCAGGGTAAACGCCAGCAGCCAGCGCCATTGCGCCGGGTCCAGGCGCAAGCGCAAACGCAGCGGCGACTCACCCTGCATCAACCAGCCCAGCGCCTGCCACGGCACCCCGGCATCGGCCAGCGGCGCCACATAGCGATAGGACAACTGCCCGCCATTGGCGAAGCTGGTGGCCGAGGCCAGGCTGTCGCGGGCCTCGATCAGGTCAACCGAGAACCCTTCACGAACCAGCGCGTAGGCCGTCGCCAGGCCAATAACGCCGCCACCAATTACCGTTACCCGCTGCTTCATTGCTTATCCCCGTTCCAGCTTCCTGACGGAACAGTACCAGCGGATCAGGTCGGGCAGCTATGCGCACCGTCATTCAGGCCTTGGCGTACATTGCGGCTGAGCAGGCTGGCCTTGCCGTCATGCCAGGTCAGGGTCAGCACGTACAGGGTGTCGAAGTCATCGCCATTCCAGTCCTCGGTGATCACCCGGTCCTCACCCAAGGCCTTGCCGGCCACGGTATTGATGAGTTCTGGCAGGTAGCCATGGGACCAGGCGGTATACACGGTCGCATTGCGGTACTTGTCGCTGAGCAATTCATCGGCCAGTTCATCGGTGTCGTTGGCACCGTAGTCGATATTCACCGGCAAACCGAGGCGAATGGCGCTGGGGGTGATGGTCATCAGCGGGCGAATGTAGCTGTAGCTTTCGTCCTTGCTACCCTCCTCGACATGCCGTGAGGGGTTGGCGGCGAACACGTAGTCGGCCTTGCCGAAGCGCTCGGGGAGCAGGGTAGCCAGATCCAGCGCACGGTTGAGGCCCTGACAGTTCAACTGGCCCAGGCCCTCGCCCGGCTTCTCGGCATGGCGCAGGAACACCAGGGTCTGGGTGCCGTCCACCGGTTGCGCGCGGCTTTCGACCGCTTCCAGCGCCAGCGGTACGGCGACGGCGGTGAGCACCAGGCCCAGCAGCAAGTGACGGCGACGGCGGAAGAATGTTGGCAACTTCATCAAGACAGGCTCGTGTGGCAGAGAAATCGGGTTTACCCGCCACATCGCCCCGGCAGTTGCAGGACGCCCTTGGTAGTGAATGCCATCCTTGGCAACGAGTGAGGGTCAGAGTGCCCTGAACCCGTTTGGTTCCTCCCTGGAGGTGGATGCCGTTCCCTGGGCAAGGAACAGGTTAGGGGATGGGTGTTGCGGTAATGTGTATGGCGCAAGAACTTGGGGTTTCAGGATGGCGCAGGAGATGCACGGCTGAACGGTAGCGTTGTTGCCGAGAACGAGCGCCGCCCGCTCGGCGCTCGATTTCAGCAACGCCCCGCATCCAAAGCCGTAGCTTCAAGCCCACAACTCAATCATCCCGCGTCAGTACTTCCAGCAATTCGATCTCGAAAGTCAGGTCCGAATTCGGCGGAATCGCCCCCACGCTGCGCTCACCATAGCCCAGGTGCGCCGGTACCAGCAGCTTGCGCTTGCCGCCCACGCGCATGCCCATCAGGCCTTGATCCCAACCTTTGATCACACGGCCAGTTCCGATCACGCACTGGAACGGCTTGCCGCGCGACCAGGACGAATCGAACTCGCTGCCATCGGCCAGCCAGCCGGTGTACTGGGTAGTGATCAGGGCGCCTTTGACGGCGGCTTTGCCATCACCCTCAACCAGTTCGATGATCTGCAGTTCTTGGCTCACGGGCTTACTCCAACGCTTGAAATCAAAGCCGCCCTTTTTCTCAGGAATGCACCGGCTTGGCAAGTTCGCGTGGTGTTTCGTGCTGGCGCATCGACCACAGCACGCCCCCCACCACCAGCACGATCGCCGCCGCTTCCAGCAGGCTCGGCCCGGTCTGCCGCCAAAGAAAGGCGTACAGCAGCGCGAACAGCGTTTCGAACACGATCAGTTGCCCGCTAAAGGTCAGCGGCAGGCGCTTAGAGGCGGCATTCCACAGCGCCATGGCCAGCCACGAACCGAGCACCGCGCAGGCCAGGCCGATTATCTGGTGCACGACCGCCAGACCCTACCCTCGCCTGCCGCCCAGGTGTTTGCCGAGTGGCTGCTGAAGCAGGCCTGAATCAGCTGTACTGCTCGATCACCTGTTGGCCAGTCAGCTCTTTGGTCTGGTTGGCGAAGCAGTACCAGGCAGGTTTTTCTTCCACAAAAATCTGCAGGTTGAAATCCCAGTCCTGATCGCCATCGAGCAAGCCGACCGGGATGGCATGGAAGTCGTTGGCCTTGAGCCGGTAGTACAGGTGCGTGCCGCATTGGCCGCAGAAAGCGCGTTGAGCCCAGTCAGACGAATCGTAGACGCTGGGTGCACGCCCTTCGATCACCGGGGGCTTGCTGCAATCAACCACCAGCAATGGGCCGCCAGTCCACTTGCGGCACATGCTGCAATGGCAGGCGCTGATGTGGGTGTTGTCGAGGGTGACGGTGAGCTTGGTGGCTCCGCACAGGCAAGTGCCGTGTTTTTCCAGGGCCATGGCTGGCTCCTTGCGCAGAAGATGAGCTCGCAAGTATAGATGCGCGCTTTTTGCAGGAGCGGCCTTGTGTCGCGATGGGCTGCAAAGCAGCCCCAGGGTTTAGGCATTAACGCGAAAATCGCAGGGCCGCGTCGCGGCCCGATCGCGACGCAAGGCCGCTCCTACAAGGACAGCGTAGGCCTGTCAGATGTAGACCGTACCGCGCAGGTACAACGCCGCGCGCCCGCTGATGATCACCCGGCCATTGCCCGGTACTTCACACAGCAATTGCCCTTTGCGTGCCCCGCCCTGTTCGCATTCCAGCACCTGCTTGCCCAAGCGCTCGGCCCACACCGGCGCCAGCGAAGTGTGCGCCGAGCCGGTCACCGGGTCTTCATTCACGCCAACCCGCGGGCCGAACCAGCGGGTGACGAAATCAAAACCACGCCCTGCCGCCGTCACGGCAATGCCGCGCACGTCGAAGGCCAACAGCGCCGCAAAGTCCGGCTTCAGTGTGTCGAGCAACAGCGCGTCATCAATCACTACTACAAAGTCATCGCTACGGTACACCGCCTGCGCCTGGCTCAGGCCCAGTGCCTGCAGCAGACCCGCCGGGCACTCCACGGCGACCGGTTGCTTGGCCGGGAAATCCATGGCCAGCAGCCCGTCAGCACCACGGCTGACGCGCAATTCGCCACTGCGGGTGTTGAAGCGCAGCACCTGCGCCTGTTCACCCAGTTGCTCGAACAGCACATAGGCCGACGCCAGGGTGGCGTGGCCGCACAGGTCAACTTCCACAGTCGGGGTGAACCAGCGCAGGTCGAAGGTTTCGCCATTACGTACGAAGTAGGCAGTTTCCGACAGGTTGTTTTCTTCGGCGATGCGCTGCAGCACATCGTCCGGCAGCCAGGCTTCAAGCGCGATCACCGCCGCCGGGTTGCCACCGAAAGGTTCAGCGGAAAAGGCGTCGACCTGGAAGATTTCGAGTTGCATGCACACACTCCTTGTTGCCCGGCCCTTGCCAGGCATATGTCTGGAAAAGGGGTTACTGGCAAACCGGGGTCAGTACTGGCTCACCGGCAAAGAATGCCTGCAGGTTTTGCAGCACCAAGGTCACGGTATCGCGCGCAGCTTCCGGCGACTGACCCGCCACATGGGGCGTGAGCACAGTGTTGCCCAAGGCCTTGAGGGCGTCCGGCACCGCTGGTTCGTCGTCGAATACGTCCAGCGCGGCACCGGCCAGCTTGCCCTGCTGCAGGGCGGCCACCAGGGCGTCAGTGTCGACCACGCTGGCCCGGGCGATATTCACCAGATAGCCATTGGCCCCCAGCGCCTCCAGTACCTGAGCATCGACCAGGTGTTGGGTATTGGCGCCACCGGGGGTAGCCACGACCAGGATGTCGACGGCGCCGGCCAGGTGCATGGGGTTGTCATACCAGGTGTAAGGCACACCTTCGCGCCGCGTGCGGCTGTGGTAGCTGACGGGCATGTCGAAGCCCAGGTTGGCGCGCTTGGCAATGGCCTGCCCAACCGCCCCCAAACCAAGAATGCCCAGGCGCTTGCCGCTCACAGAGGGGCTGATTACCCGGTTCCATTCGCCGCGACGGGTGCTGGCATCAGCCTGGGGAATGTTGCGCAGCAGCGCCAGCAGCAAGGCCAGGGTGTGGTCGGCGACGGCAGCGGCATTGGCCCCGGCGCCATTGGTGACGGTGATGCCACAGGCGGCGGCAGCGGCCAGATCGACTTGCTCGTAACCCGCGCCGATCACACAGATGATCTGCAAGTTGGGCAATGCGTCGATTTCGGCGGCAGACAGGCCCAGCGGGCCGCGGGTGAGCACAGCATCGATTTCGCCAGCGTGGCGCTGGATGGCATCGGCCCGCTGTTGCGGTGAAGGGGCACGGATCAGGTGGTAACCGGCCTGCTCGAGCATGGGCAGGTAATCGTCGACGGTTTCCACCAGTACCAGGACTGTCTTGTGCATGCCACCTCCGGGTCATTTCGAAGGGACATTATGCGGAGTCACTGGCCAGTACAGTCAATAGAAATAACAGGCCAAAACTGTACTGTACCGCTCCAGTGCCGCTCTTGATCTTGATCTTGATCTTGATCTTGATCTTGATCTTGATCTTGATCTTGATCTTGATCTTGATCTTGATCTTGATCTTGATCTTGATCTTGATCTTGATCTTGATCTTGATCTTGATCTTGATCTTGATCTTGC